>ERZ825324.56-NODE-56-length-148575-cov-15.065284_pt1 | contig 148575 bp, 133 predicted proteins | sample MGYA00519859_ERZ825324 | MGnify/ENA primary metagenome ERZ825324 (study PRJEB31778, sample SAMEA3449198) | human gut metagenome | biome: human gut; feature: human-associated habitat; material: faeces | place: United Kingdom | collected 2010/2012 ...
TAGCGCACTTCCTTCACACGGAAGGGGTCATAGGTTCGATTCCTATATCACCCACCGTTATCACAGCTCGGTTTTGCCGGGCTTTTTTCCATTCCTTTTCACGCTACTTCGTCAAATAAGAATGCAAGCATCGACGCGCCGGCAAAAACAGCGATCGACGAAAAACGATTCACCACATTACACAAGAATTGCCGATGAAAATACAAAGAATCAAACGAGAGAAGCATGACTTTTGCCAAACGCATTTCTAAAATGAGTATCGTAAACAAAAAAGAAAACAAACAAGACGCAAGGTGCGTCACAGCACACCAGCAAGAAAAGGAAACATCATGAACAAGAACAAGATCTTCTCCGCAATCATGCGTGGCTTCGAAGTCAGCGGCATCAACGCTCTGTCTTCGGCTGCCGGCTCCTCTTCCGTCAACGGCGCTCTGCAGGAGATCATCGACACCCGCCGCTGATTTGGACACCACACACTGAATCCTTCTTAAAAAAGCCTGGAACGCGATTAAAAGCGTTCCAGGCTTTTTGTTCCCCGGCAAGCGGCTACAATTGCCTATTGTGAACGAGAGACAATTGAACCTCAACCAACCGGTTAAGGATATGGGCCCCAACGAATTGAAAGCGTACGCCGAGCTGGGGCAGAAACAACACGATGAGGCGAACCGCGAACTGGAACGACGCTGGCGCAGCTACGATGACATGCTGCCGAAGGACGAATTCGTATCCATCATCGACAAGAACGAACGGTAAATACCGTTCACAGTGTATGATTCGTGACCATGCCGGCCACAATACCGGCCAATTGCAAGGGGAGAGGGTAGAATGACAGCTATGACTGATCCGATTCCAAGCGCAGGCGAAACGACCATCATTGGTCTTCCTGCTATCACTGTACCGGTTACTTCCACCGGAGACCGTCCTCTGACGAAGGAGGACCTCAATACGATCATGCGTCTGGCCGACGGCACGGCGCTCCTGATTTCCACCAGGGGAGCGGTGTCCGGCTCGCGTTATCTCCTCGACGAGGACGAGATCACCGTGGGACGCGACCCGAGTTCCGATATCCTGCTGGACGATTCCACCGTCTCCCGCACGCACGCGGTGTTCCGCAGGATTAACGGAAATTATTCGGTGATTGACGCCGGCAGCCTGAACGGCACATACGTGAACCGTCAACGAGTGGATAGCCAGGAACTGAAGAACGGCGACGAAATCATTCTGGGCAAGTTCCGTCTCGTATATTTCACCAACAAGGCCGTCATTGCCTAATGAAACGCCCGATGCGGGATAAACTGTGAGTAACGGTTTTCCTTCAATCGCCTATGGGCTCCGAATGGAAGCTCATAGGCGATTGTTTTATGGCGTGTAGGAGAAGACAATGGACGGCGAGGCAGAACCAACAATGCGGTTGCATCTGCACGTGTCGCACGCGGTGCAGGGGGAGTTGTTCCCCTCCGCGGACGCGCAGCCCGTCACACGGGGCTATCGTGGTACGGTCGCGTCAAAAGTGGCGGGTATCACGTACCGCCAGCTTGACTATTGGGCGCGTAAACAGATAGTGGAACCATCCATCACCCCGTCGCACGGATCCGGCTCACGCAGATTGTATTCGTTCAAAGATGTGGTGATTCTTGCCGTTTCCAAAAGATTGCTGGATGCCGGAATCAATCTGCAGAACGTGACCACCGCCATCGGCTTCCTCGCGCAGCGCACGCCCGAACAGTTGGCCGGCATCATCATCATGTGCGATGGGCAGAATGTGCATGAGTGCACGGACAGCGAACAGATGGTGGCTCTGCTCCAAAGCGGCAGAGCTGTGTTCGGGGTGTCCGTCGGATCGCTATGGCATCAGATCAAAGAGGCTCTAGAACATGAGGAATACGTCGATTTGACGAAGACGCCGGCATCGACAGACACCAATAGGCCAATCGACGACATTGCCGCGATACGTATGAGAAAGAAGCTGGAATCGCGACGCAAATCCCGCGCAGCAGCCTGATCGCATACAATTGGTACGATTCAGCCCGGAACGTTCGAACGATATAACCCGCAGGGGAGTAGCACATGCTTGATATTCTGCCGGCACTGTTGTGGATCATAGCCGCCGTCATCGCAGTGAACATTTGTTTGATTACTGCGATTCGAGGCAATCTGTTTTCCAAAAAACACCGCGATGTGCATCCGGTGCGTTGGTCGATCATCGCGCTGCATTTCACCTCATTGGTCATTGGCGCGTTGCCATATCCGGCATATGCGATGTTCAGGTCGGATTTCTCGGAGAGGTTCCAGCGTTTCTACGAACATGTCGGATGGCCATCGGCTGCGGTGATGGTCATGCTGATCGCAGCGGAACTTGTTTTCATGTATCTTCAGGCCCGAAACGGCATGCACAGCGAGATGGAGCGGAAGCTCAATCAGGCCGTCAAATAGAAATCTGACATAACCTGGGTTATCGGTTTTCGACACCCCCGTGTAACCGATTTGCCGCAGAATCTCGATCATGTCGAAATAATTAAAATGCAATGCTTTAGTACCATCATTGTGTGTCTTGACTTTTCCGATTTTGGTGCCAGAATCGGCCAATTCGTGCGACATGCGCGATATAACATCCTCGCCAGGCAATGCAACGGACTTGCGGACGGTACAGTATCGCGAATATTTTTCAATGCTGGAATCAGACAGGCCGACGCGCTTGAAGACCTGATGTGCGGCCAAGGGACGTCCGATGGCGTCAACGAATGGGGAAGCATAGTCAGGGTCAAGACCGGCGCGGGAACGTTTTTTGTTGAGTCTGTCAACGGTTTTCAACCAAAGGTCCGCAAAGCGTGCGCCGAATTCGTTGACCTGCTTGACGGTCAAATCGTGCTCGAAAATGAAAAATGAATGCAGGTGTGGATGCCAGCCATTAACATTAGATTCGGTCACTTCCTGGGCGCGGATGAAACCAAGCTCGCCGAATTCGTCAAGGAGTTTGACAAAGGCGCGTTGCTTATTGACGTTGCGCCAGATTTCGAGCAGTTTCTTGCGGACAATTTCCAGTTTCTCGCCTTTTTTGTGGCGAAGTGTGAGCGTTGCGAAAACGACGCCATACTTGCGTTCCTTGCAAGTCCGAAGCGCCTGGCTGATCTGTTTTTGCCTGTAGCTCATGATCTTGAAATTGCAGACGGGGCAGCAGCAGACGTTGCCGCAAGCAGCAAGACCGCTGAAGCGGGAAAGATGCTTATCATCGTAATACAGGCCCTGGCCGACGATATCGGAAACAGGATTGCCACAAAAGCTCACGCGCGTTCCGCGCAGAACACGACGTACGGTGATTCTTGCGGACCAACGATATTCGCGGAATTCACGAAGCTGTTCGGCTTTCGTGGCTTTATTCAGATGCTTTCGAATGGCGGCACTTCCCGTACAGCTATCAAGGGCCGCTGCGCGGCCTGCTGTGCGGGATTCACCATGTGGTAAAATCTTCGTTGAAGCCATTTGAACCTCACAATTTATTTGGTTTCCGTCCTGGACGAGCTGCGAATCAAGTCCAGGACATTTTTTTATTTTATCCGAAACTATAATATATCACATTCGGGGAACGTGATCCGCGAAAAGGCGTGACAGCGGACGCAGGAAACGAGTGGATCATCGCCGTTGAAAGCCTGGATAGGAAGGTTGAACGGATTTGGATAGAAGCCGTTCATGGTGTGGCAAAGTTGACATTTCCAGTACCATCCATCGGCTGAATGGTGCAATGTGGCGGAGAGGAAGAAGCAGGCGGGGTTTTCGATATCCTCGACGGTAAAGCATGGTGACATGGACATAAGCCGATTATATCCATCATTTGCGTTTCATGAGCATTTTGTAATCCTCACATGTGCAATCGGGGACGCGCCGCCGTCCGCCGCAGACCGCGCAGCGGCCGGACATGAGCACAGTGCCGATCGTCGAAACGGAATCGTAAGTGTTATAGCAGTCTTTGGCGCAACACTTGGAAAGACGCATGAAATTGGTCTGCAATGGTTTCAAAGCCTTGCGGGTGCTGTTGAGACTGGAAAAATCGGTGTAGTCGGCAGCGTCATAGGAGATGAACCGGAAGAAGCTGCTGCTTTTCCATTGCGTGCCGTCTACCTTGCGTGGGAACATGCCGCGACAGATCGTGATCAGCCTGGTTGTCTCGCGGAGAATGCGATCCGCGCGCATCCAGTTCGGTGCGGTCCAACGGAGCAGCAGATCACGTTTCCTTAACTGCTGCAATAGTGTGGCGATTTGTGGTGGCAATGCTTCGGTTTCCCTAGCTGATGCGATGGCGCTGACCTCATCCAGAAGAATATCTGCGTGTTCGGCTTCGAGGACTTGCGACCAGTCGTGCAAAATATGCACGTTCGGTGGAACAGACCCGTCAGGCAAATGCAGTGGAACGGTGGTGTAAATGTCGCGGCCGTTGGCGAGGGATGGAAGCGTGTCATGGACCATTAGCAATGTTTTGCCGCTGCCGTTGACGCCGACGTAAGCCGCGATGGGGTAATTGCATCTCAATGCCCTGCCGTGTGGCTTGTCGTTCGCCGGAATCGGTTCGGCGGGGGCTTGCCGGTGACGCGACGCCGCAGGCTTGCGGCTCTCCGCGTCATCGGCAGCGCCCGCGCCGGAAACGAGTCTTGCGAGCGACAAGGACGCAAGGGGAGGGATGACCAATGTTTTATCAGATTCGATGTTTTCAGGCATGTTTTCCTCTTTTGAACAGTTTTTGTGGAATCAGGAAGAATAGTGCTGCCAGGAGGGGAGGCCAGTAGACGGCCAGGGCCAGCCAGCCGGTGAAATCGACGTGAAAAACGAATAATCCAACATCAATAAGAAGCAGGGCGAGGGCGAGCCATTGGAAGCGAGTGGGATGCGGCAAATGTAAATGTTGCATGTGTTACTCCTGAAACGTTTATAAGCCGCCTGGCGTGAGAACCGCGCCGAGGAATTTCTGAACGATACGCGTGGTTAGGAAGGCAAGCCAGGTGGTAAAAAGGCCGAAAGCGAAAGCCGCGAGCGTGTCAAAGGGAATCCAGATGTCATAGCAGTCAATGACACTCAAAATATAGCCCAGGCTGCCGGCGCAGGAGACGAGCCAGGTTGGCACAGTGAAACCGAAAAGGCCAGTAAGGACACCGCCGATCCAGCAGAATAAATTTATAATCGCGTCGGTTATCATTTCTCGCCCGCCGTTTCGCTGTTGCCGATGCCGAAACCGAACATGGCGGACAACCATTTTCGGATCGTGATGTAGCAGACCGCGCAAGACAGGACGATGAAGGCCGCGCGGCTGAATGTCGGCAATTTCTCCAATCCAGTGCCATCGCAAACACTGAACGGATGCGAAGAGGGAATGAGGTCATGGCCGAATGCTTGCAAATGCATTTCGGGTCCTTGACAGTGTTGGCCGAAACTGTTCTGCAATGCGCCGAAGGACGCGTTGAACGCCTTGGGCAGTTGGTCGATGCCGCTGTTCCCGGCTTTTTGCTGCACTTTAAGCATCTGAGTTTCGGTGTTGTCCTGGCTGGGATAGAAAGCCCACTGCAAGGCGCATTTGACGGGGACGAAGACCCAACTGACAGGATTCCAGGAAACGTCGGTAGCAACGCATTGCGCGTAATCCACTTTGTCGGATGGTTTAGGATCATCCACGGGATCGTGAATCTGTTCGCCGTTGGAAGGATCGCTGCCGGTAGTGCCTTCATGCTGGTTCGATGCGGTGAAGGAGTTCGACAAAACGGTACATTCGCCGATGGCGATTTCGGTGCTGGTTCCGTCATCGGATTGCCAGACGCACTTGTAGGGCATGTCGGGCTTTGTTTTGGTGGTGTCCTTGTTGTCCAGGGTGACAGTGTTGCCGGTGGCTTTCTGGACTTCCTGGGGCCATGCGGCGCAAGCGGCGGAGGAGTCATAGCAGCTTTTGTTGATTCTGGTGTCAATCAGGTCGAGCGTACCGTTAGTATGGTCGGGCTGGTCTACTTTGTAATCACCAATGACTTTCGACTCACCATCTTCGGATGTATCCGTGATTCTGACATTGGTCGGAGTGACGCCATCGGGAATATTGACCATTGGAATGTCCGTGTTGCCGTCCTGGGTGCGGTAATCGCCTTCGGCGGTGTAGGTTTTGCCGTCGGAGCCTTGCACTTCGACTTTGGTTTTGGCTTTTGGCACCTTGCCTTTCTGTAAATCGGCATCGAGCCATGAGTCGACCGACTGGTTGGTTTTGTGATCCAAAAACCCGATGCGATCAGTGGAGCCATCGGAGGAATAGACGATTTGCGCACCGCCGGCCAATGCGGCCAAGCAAGTGGATGCCTTGAACTTGATATCGTCGGGCAAATCCGAGCCTGAATAACAGTAATAAGCACCGTCGGAATACGGGCGAAGAGCATTATCGTAAAAAGTCGAAAAATCAAGATATCTGAAGTCGGAAACGGGTTTCAAGACTTTGAAAGAGAAAAAACTAAGACCATACCGGCCGCCAGGATATTCTTCCCAATCGATGCCGAGATAATCGTCAGTGTAATGCAGTCCGGTCACGCGGCCGACAGGTTGGCCGTCGAAGGTGATCCAGTTGGAATCGGACCAGTCGAAACTGATGTTGCCAACGGACGTGTTGACTTTGAATCTGGAACATGCCTGGTCGATGCCGAGGACGAAACGGGCGACGTTGTTCGTGACGGTCTGGCATTCGGCTGTTCGATCGATGTTGAACAGTCCGACGAAGCCGTTGCCGACGAACACGCCGAATTGTCCGGCCATGAGCACGTCACCGGCCGCGTTGGTGCCTTTCAAGATAAGTCCACCGGCTTTTTTCGCGACCGTGGAGATGGCGCCGGGCGCGATTTTCGCGGCCGTCTTAGCACCGAACTTCGTTGTAAGTTTCTTCGTGATGGACTGGGCGACCTTCCGGTCGCTTTTGTTCACAGTGGCCGTGGCGATGTTCGACGCGTTGCTGGCCTTCGTGACCGTCTGCGCTTTTTTCAACTGCGAGGAAGTCGCACTGATGCGCGTGTTCGCTTTGCGGAACCTGGCCATTTCTCTTTGTCGGTCGGTGCTGCTTTTGCCTTCCGCGACCGTGATAGTCCAATGCTTGTAATCGTCACCATCGAGGACGGCTTGTGCAAGGTCCTTTTGCACGTCCGCGATCTGCTGGACATTTCCAGCGCCATCGGTGAAAGTCGTGAAACCGTTGCGGACGGCATCGCCCAACGGCATCCCCTTCGGTGCCGGTTTGGGGTCCGAATTAAGGATTTCGGCCATGTAAGTGGAATCCATGATTTTCGGATCCCACCAGTCGGATTTAGTGAGATTGTTAGAATTCGAGTAGACACCAACATCGTAGTCGAACTGATAATAGGACCTGAACCAGCCGGGGAGATCATCGGCTTGGGCGGCATCAGGAGAGATCGCAAGCAGGAGGACAGAGCAGACCGCGCACACCAGGACGATGAGGGAGAGGGCATAACGACGGTAAAAGGTGGCACGCATGAGAACCTCGCAAATGTGGAGAAAGCCCCCGAGCCGAAGAAAAAAGGAAAAACGGCAGGGGGGCGTAAATTTCCGTGGGATCAACCGACGATGCGGTGGAACAGGCGCATGACCAGCGGGATGCCGATCATGACCGCGACGATGCCGCCAGCGACGCCAGCGACGGCCGGGACAGCGCCGTTGAAGCTGGAAGTCAAGGAGCCGAGCATCGACGTGAAAGTCGCGCCAAGGTCAACCGGGGCAGCAGCTTCGGCCAAAGTCACAAGTTCGTTCATGTTTTTCACCCCCTTCCGATGAAGATAGAACGAATCCATCCGCAGAGGAGACCGAACAGCCAAGCGAGGAGAAGGAAAGAAGGGTTATCAATCATCTGCTCGCCGCCCCCAGTATCCGCTGCAGGAGCCGCACAAGGGCCTCAAGCATCGCCAGAGTCATGACCCAGACGCTGAGAATCGCAAGCCCTTGCATGGTAAAACCTCACAATTTATTTGCCGTTGAAGATGAGCCAGCCGAGACTGAAAACCGTCAGAATCATGAACGTTCCTACCAGCTGCCAATCTTCAGGGGAAAGCGTGAACTCAGTCATTGAGCGATGCGCCCAAGGCGCTGAGCTGGTCCCGCAAAAAGTTCAACTTAAGGAAACCGTACGCGTTGCCGGACCTTTTGGACGTGCCGAACACGACGAACGGGCGAACGATCCACGCGATGGGAGTGCCTGGCGCGATGTTCGCGACCTGCATAGTGCGAGTTGAATCCGCGTTGAAACTCACATCGGAAATGCCGTCATCGTTGGACACCTGGACAGTGCCGTAAGCCGTGCCTTTATCATCATGGTCGATAGCGACGCGCAGCACGGTGCCGTCGATTTTCATGCTTGCTTCAGGGACGTTTGCCATTTGAACCTCACAAAATATGTTGAAACCAAAATTAAATTGTGCAGTTCGCCGGTGGATTGCTTCACCTTTGAACTACCCACAATGCAACCATTTGCAAGATTCTTTGTCATGCCCCGAAAAAGGCCGCGTGTCCCGCTCTTTTTTCAAACGATTCCGCGCAAACACGCGGTTTCAATATTTTGTTTCAATGGTTTTTTATAACTTTCGGCGCGGTTTTCATGTTTCGTTTCTTTTTTCTGCAAAACATGACAGTGTGTTGCATTGTGCCGAACGTTCCCGTAAAACACTCTGTCGCGGCTTCGTTGCCGCAGCACGGGGCGCCGCCCCGGACCCCGCCGACATTTTAAAAATGTCGGCCAAACGACTAGCGCGCGAACCGCGCTTGCGCGGTTCGTTTGCTATCTGCTGGCATCAGACGTCAGGCATTGCGCGAGGACATCGAGGGAGACGTCAAGCGCGGACGAGAGTCGAAGCGCTGACTGGACGGACATGAGCAACGGGTCACGAGCGGTTTTCGGGCGTGGATCACGTGACCAGGCTTCCCAGTTTCCGATGCGTCCAAGGGACAGGCCGGAAAGTTCGGCCAATTCAGCGAGAGTAAGACCCTTGTCCAAACGAAGCTGTTGCAAAGTCATGTCAGAACCAATCATCAAACCAAAAACCAAACGGATAAATTGAATTCTAACACGGAACAACTAGGCGTCCCGCAGAAACGCCGCTGGCGTCCTCAGCGGCAGGCGGGGCAGGTGGCGTGGCCGTCCTCGTCGACCAGCCATCCGGCTTCGACCGCCCACCGCCAGGCCGTGCGGATGGACGAGGAGGGGATGGACCGTCTGCCACGGCAGGTATCACAGTCGAACCACCACATCGGCTGAGCGTCGGGGCTGACCTGGCGCAGGCGGTCCACATACTCTTCGGTTTCTCGGTTCAACATTTTCAACTCCTTTTCTATATCCGTTTGGATTAATTACTATTATACCCGTTCGGATATATCGAGCAAGCGCGACACGCCGAACGGATAAAATCAGCGTTCATCGGCGAAGATGTTCGCGCTGAGGCACACGACGTCATCCAGGCGGAACAGGAGAACGTGATGCCAGACAATGGAATCGAGACTTGCGAATTTCACCGTCTGGCGATGTCGTTGCAATGTGGCGGGGGAGACGCGGAGCAGTTCGGCCGCCTGGTCCGTGTCAATCCACCAGGCGCCGGAAACGAAAACGGGATCAATTTGCATATCAAAACCTCATTAACCAAAACGAAAACGAAACAGAAACGAGAAAAAAGACGTCAACACCTCCTGCGCAAATTCGGAGGTGTGATGCAGATGTTGTGATCGATACACCATCGACGACAGAGTTCGGGATCACCTTTGACGAGATCACAGTAAGTAAGGAGCTGTGCAGGAAGCATCGGACGGCGTGAGATACATTTCTTCCAATCCCAAATGGTAAGGACATGCGATTTCGGATCAGTGTATGTTTCCTGTGCAAGTTCCTCGTCGCTTTTTTCGTCTTTGATGTCGAGGAATTCACGCAGTGAAATTTTGCGCCCACGGACGCGTGACCAGTAAAGGCTGCGACAGCCTTTCATACCCTTGTAATATTCCTTGCAAAGGGCAACAAGGAGCGGAACGGAGTAGCCATATCGTGCGAGTCGATCTAAAAACTTGCTGTTTTGACTGTTTCTGACATAACGTACATTATCGGCTTTTTAGGAATGACGTTTTTCCAGGCTTGAGGAAGCGTCAAACACGCGGTTCTGACATAACGGCCTCCGTCACTCAATAAATAAAAACGTGGTTGCTGCCACGATATTGCGACAGCAACCACGTAACTGGCCTACAGCGTTTCCGTTTACGGACTCAGGCGAAATACTCCTCGACGGCCTGTGCGAGTTCATCTACCGAATCCAGAATACGGTATGCGCCATGGGCTTTGAGCTCTCCGGGCTCCGCATAGCCCCAGCCACAGCCGAGGCAGTCCAAACCGCACGCCTTGGCGCCGTCGGCATCGGTCCAACGGTCACCGACCATCAGTGCCTTGTCTCCTGCGTTCTCGTCGAAATCGATGTGCTGGAAAGCCCAACGGATCACTTGGTCCTTGTCAAGACGGGAATTGTCCTCGCTGGCACCGTAGATGCCGTCGACCATGGTGTCCAAGTGGAAATGCTCGCAAATCGGAATGCATTGGTATTGCGGCTTGCAGCTGGCAATCGCCAGATAGTATCCGTCGGCACGCAGTTTGGCGAGCTGCTCCGGAATACCTTGGTAAATCGTGTTGTTCAGGCGGCCGGGGACTTTCTGTCCGGGATTGTTCGGGTCGTCGAACACGGCCTCGTCGGCGTAATACTTGCGGTAAATCCTCACGCCTTCGTCAAGCTTGTCATCCGGAATGCCGTTGCGTTGCATCGATTCGCTGATGGCCGGTCCAATGAAACGATGCAATTCGGCATCGTCCGGCACTGGATATCCCATCTCTTCGAACGCCTTGACAACGCAGCCAATGATTCCTGGATCGGATTTCGTCAGTGTGCCATCGAGGTCAAGCAGAACGACTTTCTTCGGATGTTCGGACATGGATCTGATTCTCCCCTTGGCTGTGTGCTATAAGAATTGATGACAGAAACAATTATGCCCGGTCTCAATGACCGGGCATTCGTTCAAGTGTCGTTCAACTGCAGGTCACTCGTAGTCCGGGAACCATCCGTCACGATGCATTTGCAGACGCTTCTCCAGCAAAGCCTTCAGTTCGTCTTCGGTACGACGTTCCATGAGCATGTCCCAGTGCGTGCGTGTCGGCTTGGCGATTTCATCAGCCTCGTCGTCATTGTCTCCTTCACGGTGCGCGACGGCGCCGCAGCGGCACTCCCACTCATCTGGGAATTCTGCGCCCTCAGCGAACGGCAGAATCGTACGATGGCCTTTCGGACACACGTATGCGACGTCGGTTCGCGCCGCAAAATCCACATTGTCATCGGATTCAAGCGACTTTGCACCGATGCTCATGCCTCGCAGGCTACGTTCCGCCATATTGCTTTTGCCTCCTTGATTATCTGCTTACTCTAAGCTACAAAACACTTCGGACGTGTCACTTATTCCCGGCGTCCGCGAAAACCGATCTCCCGATTGCGCACATGCTCAGTCGACACCTGAATAGGCGACGATGCCACGGTTGACGTTCTCGTACGCCTGTTTCGCGATCGGAGCGAGCGTTTCGGCGCGTTTACCCAGGTATGGTCCGGCCACGGCGATCTGCTGCAACACGTCGGCGAGACGTTTGCATCCGCGTACGAAATCGCCGCCGGTCAAATCGGTGCCGTACAGCACACGCGACAGGCTTTCGCCCTGAGCCCATTCGTAGACGACATCGGTGATGCCGAAATCAAGTTGGCGCGGCTCGTCGAGGGCATAGTCCTCACACAGCATGGCAATCGACGCGTGCACGCCTTTGAGCTGCGCCGCACAGACGGCGACGTTCCCCTGCATTCCTCCGGGATAATGGCGCGGCTCTCCCCCGCTGCCTCTGCGTGGCTCGTAAATCAACGACATGACGGCGCTGGCCAGCTCCGTCGCATCGAGTCCGTCGAACGCGCCATCATCGATCGCCTGGGCAAGCACCAAATCAAGCTCGCTGTACAAGTGCCGCAACAGCTGTCCACGTTCGGTAAGCCGGTAATCGATATGTTCTTTTGCGCCTTCATCAAGCCGATCGAGGTATCCGAGCTCGTTCAGCACATTGCAGATGCGGTCGAATTGACGTGCCACGGAGCCGGTGCGTGAATCGTAGCGGTGCTGCACACGTTCCAATTCACGCATTTCACGCGCCCACCGATGCCCCCATTTGAGATGCTTCTGAATATCGGGGCATTTGCGGCAGGGATGGTCCCTGTCTTTTTCGCGAAGCTCCGCGATACGCCTGTCAAGGTCTTTGAACGCTTCGCTTCGCGCCTTCTGCGTGCGGAACACCTCGTGCTTGAGTTTGCGTCGTTCGTTCTTTTCCAAGTCGCTCAAGCGCATGCGCAGCCGCATGAACTCCTTGAAGTCGCCGAACTCACAATCGAACGCCCGTTCGTATCCGTCCAACGCTTTGCGCAACGTATCCATCTGCGCTTCAAGCTGCCAGGCGGATTCGTTGGCCTCCCATTGCGCGAAGGAATGGTCAAGCGTGATGCGAGCGGTCTCGTAATCGCTGGAATTAAGCAGGTTGACGGCCATGTTGAACGTCGGTTTGAAACTGGAGTGCAGCGGGTACACGCGCTTGCTGGACAGCGCGGCGGCAGTGGCGGGAATGAAGCCATGATGGTCCACAACCACCGCATGGCCGATGGTGTCGATGCCACGTCGGCCAGCGCGTCCGGTAAGCTGGGTGAACTCCCCTGGCGTCAATCCGACATGCCCGGTCCCATCGAATTTCTCAAGTTTTTCCACCACCACGCACCGTGCCGGCATGTTGATGCCCAAGGCAAGTGTTTCCGTGGCGAAGACGACCTTCACCAGCCCCTCTTCGAACAGTCGTTCGACAATTTGGCGGAAGAGCGCCACCATGCCAGCATGATGCGGCGCGAATCCTTCCTCCAAGGCGAAGCGGAACTGCGAGAAATGCAAAGCCTTCAAATCCTCTTGACTGAGTTGACCTTCGACCATCTCATCGACGATACGGCGGATGCGACGCACCTCGTCATCGGTGGTGAGTTCGAGTCCGGCGTTGATGCATTGTTCGACGGCCTGATCGCATCCGTTGCGGGAGAAGATGAAATAGATGCCCGGCAGGATGCCGAGGAAATTCAATTCATCAATCACGGCCCAACGACGTGGCGTATGGCGTTCGGGTCTGCGGGAATGGTCGTTCCATTTGCCGCCCTTGCCGCCCTTTCGTCTGTCGGGGCGCTGCTCTCCCCTACGTTTCGCGGCCTTGCGGTCGAGCTGATCGAGCCTGCTCACCAGCTGGGCGTTGAGCTTGTCTGTCTGATTGCCGTCTTTATCACGTCGATACAGGTCGATGAGTTCCGGTTCGGTGTGGTCGTCCGCCTGAACAAGCACATGCTGTTCCAACGGCACGGGCCGTTTTTCGGACACCACCAGCGTGGTGTCGCCACGGACCGATTCAATCCATTTGGAGAAGTCCTCGACATTCGACACGGTTGCGGACAGGCCGATGATTTTCACGCTTTGGGGCAGGTGGATGATCACTTCCTCCCACACCGGCCCGCGGAAACGGTCGGCGAGATAGTGCACCTCGTCAAGAATCACGTAACGCAAGGCGTCAAGCGTCATGGAATGCTCGTAGAGCATGTTGCGCAGGACCTCGGTGGTCATGACCACGATGTCGGCTTCGGAGTTGATGGACGTGTCGCCGGTAAGCAGGCCGACTCTGTCCGGCCCGTACGTTTCGACCAGATCATGGTATTTCTGATTGCTCAACGCTTTGATTGGCGTGGTGTAGAACGCTTTGACGTTACGCTCTTGGGCCAGATAGATCGCGAAATCAGCCACGACCGTCTTGCCGGCTCCGGTGGGCGCGGCGACGAGCACATTGTCGTCGGCTTCCAACGCATCATTGGCTTTGACTTGGAAATCGTCCAATTCGAATGGCATGGACCGTGCGAAACGAGACGAGACCGATTGGCGTTTGGCCTGCGTCTGTTTGAACGCCGCATAGCGTTGCGCGGGAGATAGGGCTGTGGTCATCTCGGCATCGTATGTGCCGGTGTCGTTATTGCCATGTCGACGATGATGAGTCATGGTTCCTTTTCGAATCAGTCGTTGGAATGTTTCCACTGCGCCCACTGCCGGGCATGACGGACGCGCTTTTCCTCACGGCGGCTGACGACTTCGGCATGAGCGTCGATATAACGATTGGCCGCGTCCTCAAGTGGACGTGTGAAGAACGGGGACGTGTTCTCCTTTGGTTGCGGCAACGGCTCGGACATGGCCTCGAAACGTTTGGACATGCGTCCGCCTACTTTGATGGCATCTTTGAACGCATGATATCCGCGGATGCATGCGTATGCGCCGCCGCCGACCAGCATCGTCAGCATGAACAGGACGAGTACCAGCCAAATCCACCAAGGCATAGCGCCTCCCCCGTCAGTCTTCGTTCTCTCGGTCGCCGACGCTCAGCTCATGCTGTGCTCGGGCGATGATCATCGTGCGCAACGTCTCCGGCGCGACGGCAGTAATATGACGGGCGTGCGCGATGCAGAACGCGACATACCAGGAATCGGAAGACACGATCAGATGCACCTTCTCGCCTTCGCCGCATTTCTCGACGGTGGCTCCTGACAGGCTATCGATGAACGACAGGTCGTCCTGATTGGTGATGAACACGGCAGGCGTGCCATTGTCGAAACTCCACTTGCGCAGTTCGGATGCGGGCACGTCCGGAATGTCCACTTTTTCAGTGGGTTCGACCAGCTCCGCATGCTCGATGCGGGAGATGCGAAGCACCTGCCAGATACGAGGCTTGCCAGTAGCCTTGTTGATGGTCGTATCCGTCTTGACGAACTTCATCTTGTCCGCGGGCGCCGCGTTGGACACGTCGGTCCATACCGCCACGTAGTAAACGCCTTCGTCGACAAAAATCTTGTCTGGCGCCACTAGCTTGCGCTGTATACGGCCCGCACCGTCCGTATATTCCATGTCGAGCAGCATGCCTTTGGAGATGGCGCTCTTGACGATGGAGAAGTTCCTTGGTTCCATCTCGTATCCGGTCAGGCTCAGCCACGGCATGTCGCCAGGCTTGACGTGCTGGCGCAGTCGGCTGTACAGCGATTCCGCCTGCTCACGCAGCTTGTCCGGAAGCAAAGAGGAGTGGGCGAGATAGCTCACCGATGCGGTCAGCATGCTCAGGTACTGCTGGGAAATGCCGGCAAGGCGTTCAAGCCCCAGCGAATTCGTGGCGGAGACGATGCCTTCCGCGTCAAGCAAGGACCAATCGATATCGAAGAACTGGCTTCCGGCCATCTCGCCATCATCGGACACCGTGGTCAACGTGTTGATGTCCTTATGAATGATGTTGACGAACTTCTTCAATTCGTCATCGGACTTCGGCCTGCCGATGAATCGTTCCGCAAGTTCTTCAAGAGAGTATTCCTCACCCATATGGGCGGACAGGAACAGCATCAGGCGAAGACGCCGGTCGACCTCGCTACCGGTCTGGAACGCGGAGTTCTTCTTCGGACGGCCCTTGCCTTCCTCGGTATCATCCTCATCAGTGCTGTTGCGGTTGATTTCCGGAGACACCACGGTGGAGCTGTCGGTGCCGGTGGATTCATCGGCCGGCACGAACTGCGTGGCCGCATGCAGCCGGCGGTTGAACGCGTCGACAGCCTCCTGAGGGCTCACTATGGACGCACCCGGATGAGACAGCACGAACATGGCCAGATCATCGGAGTCGGCGTAGGCGACATTGAGATGCTCGCCATCAACATCCACAGTGGCGGCGAAACGTCGCTGATCGACCACTTTGACCAGCTCGTCGGGAATGGATTGCGTGCCAAGACCCGGCGCGATGGAATCCAAGCCAAGTCCTGGAATCGGCGTCTGCGGCACGCGCGGCGCGGTACGGGAAGCGTGCTGGGGTTCGTGCGCAGGAGCCGAGGAAATCGACATGGAGCGCGCAAGGTAATTCGCAGCGGCAAGAATCGGCAGATCCTCGTCGCCGAACAGCAGACGCACGCGCGGCTCATCGCCAAGCTGCAGACGGTAGGAAGCGAAATCCTGCCCTTCTGACTTGGAGGAATATTCCGGCTGCCTTGATTCGATGGCGATGCCCATGGCGGCGAGCTTGGCGCGGTCACGCTGGAATTGCTTGGCGAAGGCGGCCTTCGCCGCTTGATCGGCGAGCTCTCCGTACGAATCGGCATACGCCTTCACACGTTGCGCGATCTGACGTGAGGTAAGCCATTGCGGAAAGGCTGAGGAGAGCACAGCCAACACATCAAGCTCATGCTTGCCCCATTTGTCGGAAAAACGTCGCCTACCGTTACTTCCCTCAGCCATTAGTCCTCACGTCTCGTTAACGTTTCTTTTTAAGTGCTTGGCCTCGTAAGCCGCACACAACATTCTATGATAGAGGTTTTTTAAGCGATTTGTGCCTATTTCACGAAAAAACATCGTTTTCGTGTTGCATGGCCGTCCAAAATCAGACCCAATCGTCCGGTTCCACGCCCTGCGGGCCGACATATTCGCCATTCGGCACATAGCTTGGTTCGCCTTGATCCTCCAGTCGCGCGTCGCTAAACAGCATCACATCCCTGCCGAAGGTCCAATCGCCATCGATATCAACGGATTTCGCCGCGGCGAGCGAAGGCACACCGTATGGGAAACGGGCATCGAAATCGTGGATGTTCTTGTAATAGCGCGCGTCCAAATGGACGTCGGGGAAGATGTAGTTGCCGTCTTCCATCTCGTACTGGTCCGTCAGATGGAATCGGTCGGACCGCATGATGAACAAATCGTCAGTGGTCTTCACCGGCAGGAAACGCATACGGTCGACGCATACGCAGGTCGCGCCATCGAAAAGCGACACCGCGGCTCCCATGGCGGTCTCCAGCTGAATGACCGGCTCGCTGGTCGGATCGGTCGGGTCGACCGTCTTCTTATTGCGGATTATCGGAAGGGGAAGCACGCCGTCATAGGATGCGAGTTTCGCTTTCAGCGCATCGATACGCACCCAAATGCTGTTCGTGTTGAAGTACGGATGCTTGTCGATGTTCTGCGCGTCGTCCTTGTCGTCTGGATGGACCTGGCTCATCTCACGCAGCATCAGACGGCCCGTGGCCTTGTCTCGCACGATGTGGCCGCCCTTACGATCGGCTGGGGTGCGTTTGGCGACCTCGATCATGAACGGTGCGCCCGTATTCTCGAAATGCTGCGCAAGCGTACGGGAGGGACGCGCGCCCAGGTTGTCGGAATTGGAGATGAAAAGGTATTTGAACCCCTGCGCCTCAAGCGCGTCAAGCAGACCGGATTCCCAAATGGTGGAGAACAGGTCGCCGTGGCCCGGTGGGCACCATTCGAGTTCCGGATTGGCCGGGAAGCTGACGGGCATTCCCGTTTCCGCGCTGATCTTCGGTTCCTGATGCTGGATGATTTCCATCGGGATGTCTTCCTGATGGAATTTCTTATTGGTCTGCAGCACCTTCATGGTGTCTTTGGAGGTACGGAAGGAGTTCATCAGAGTCAATGGCAGATCGACGCCAAGTCTGGTCCGCGCGGTCAACACCTGTCCGATGATGATGTCGATGAAACGCATCTGCCGTGCCTTGTGGCGGCGTACCGGCAGCAGCGACTTGGCGCAATCGAGTCCCATCGAAGTGCCAAGACCGCCGTTAAGCTTCAGGAACGCCGTTTTGGCGAACGCGTCAACGGCCTTGTCGTGATTGATGGTCTCATACACGTCATGGAAGCTGGGAACACTGACGAGCGGTTCGACCTCGTCCTCACGAATCCAACTGCTGGCCTCCTCATTGCGCCAGACCTCGTACAGACGACGGAACTGGGCGATGGCCATGTCGGTCATTCCGTGCTTCCGCATCTTCGCGGCAGAGTATTCGAATACGTCCTCAGTCAATGTCTCTCCCTTTCGAACGGGCGTTGTTATTCGATGCGCTTATGCCATAATACGACATTCCGCCAAAATCGGGGGCATTTAGACACAGAACCAACATGAACTTCCGGTGGAGCAATTGCCGGAAAACCCTCAAATATCCGAAGCCAAACTCTCCGGAATGGATGCGACTCGCTTTCCGACACGATGTGTTTGAAAAACCGTAGAGATTATGCTATGCTTCATATTCGGTGCTTTTCGCACCGTTCGGACCATAGCGCAGTTTGGTAGCGCACTTGACTGGGGGTCAAGGGGTCGCGGGTTCAAATCCCGCTGGTCCGACCAAGAAAGCCCGTCGTTCCGCCGTTTTCCACGGCATCGGAATGGCGGGGTTTTCGTTATGTTTGGGCAGGTTTGGGCAGTGAACTGCGGCATACAGCCCCTCAGAATGGCATCTATCGGAGCCGGAAGCCGGACGTCAGGACGGTCTTGAGCGCATGCAAATATGTAGCCTGCGATATTTTTCATGTTTCTTGCCGTTTAATGCGATTAACGCATGGGTTCAGAGAGGTGATTCGGTTTGCAGCAGAACGACACGCAGCCACAGTTCGATGACGTCGACGAATTCGCCCATGTGTTCGATTCAACGCTTCCCGAAGATGAATGGAAGATTCGATTGCCCCGCGAGCTTGGCTTGGAAGCCCGCGAACGCGCTCGGCATGATGGCATCACGCTTACCGAATTGACCCGCAGGGCACTCTTGTCCGACGATTCCGATGGCTGTTCAGACGCGGTCGGCATCGGGCGCATGCCAAAGAACAGCGACGGGCGCAAACAGCTTGGCGACGAATGGAAGATCAAACTCCCCTACGCCGTAGGCCATAAGGCGCGGGCCAAGGCCAAGCAGGACGGCATTTCATTAAGCTCGCTCGCGCGCAGAGCCATAACGGGGTATCTCAGAACACGCAACCAGGATGAACATCCTCTGTTCTGACGCTGTCGGCCTAAGCTGTGCGTAAAGGAAAACAAAAGCCGGCAACGACCCAGATTCAATAAGGCAGATGGGCGTGCGCCATGGTCTAAACCAGGCGCACGCCCATCTTCTAACAGTTCCGGTGGTTACTTGCGTTTCTTCTTCTCACGGACATTCACCGAAATCTGAATCGGCGATCCTTCGAAGCCGAATTCCTCGCGCAGACACCGTTCGATGTAGCGGCGATAGCCATGCTCCAAGAAGCCGGTGGCGAAGATCACGAAGCGCGGCGGTCTGGTGGACGCCTGCGTCGCAAACAGGATTCGCGGCTGCTTGCCGCCACGCAGCGGATGCGGGTGGGCAGCTTGGATCTTGCCAAGGAACGCGTTGAGTTTGCCGGTGGGGATGCGCTTGTCCCATGATGCCAAGGCGCCACGCATGGCATTGGCCAAACGATTGGTGTGCCATCCGGTCTTTGCCGACAGATTGACGCGCTGAGCCCAAGTGACGCGATTGAACTCGGTCTTCCACAGGCGTTCCATACGCTGACGGTCGAACTCGTCCATCAGGTCCCACTTGTTGAACACAAGCACGATGCAACGGCCCGCGTCCACGGCCTGGCTCATGACCTTCAGGTCTTGGTCGGAAATCGGCTGGGAGGCATCGAACAGCACCAAGGCAAGCTCGGAACGTTCGATCGCGGCCTGCGTACGCAACGAGGAGAAGTATTCCGCGCCGGACAGCTTGTGCAGACGACGTTTGATACCTGCGGTATCAATGAACAGCCAATCCTCGCCATCGACGGTGACGACCTCATCGACCGGATCTCGCGTGGTGCCCGCAAGATCGTTGACGACGGTGCGTTCCTCGTGGGCCAGCTGATTGAGCAGGGAGGATTTGCCGACGTTCGGACGTCCGACCAGAGCCACGCGGCGCAGATGCGACGGCGTAAGGAAGCCGGATGTCCTTTCCGCTTTCTCCAACGAGTCGAGTGCGGCGTCAAGCAGTTCACCGATGCCACGACCATGCATGGCGGAAATGCCATACGGCTCCCCCAGACCCATCTTCCAGAATTCGGCGGTCAGGTATTCGCTTTCGCGATCATCGACCTTGTTCACCGCAAGCGTCACCGGCTTGCCGGCGGCACGGAGCATTTTGACGATGCGTTCGTCCGTGTCGGTGAGGCCAACCAGACCGTCCACCACGAGAATCACGGCATCGGCAAGCTGCACGGCGATTTGCGCTTGGGATGCGATGGCGGATTCGATGCCTTCCACGTCGGCTTCCCAGCCGCCCGTGTCGACCAGTTTGAAATCGGTGCCGCACCATTCGGCGTCGTAGCTCACACGGTCGCGAGTCACGCCGGGGGTGTCCTCCACCACGGCTGCGCGACGGCCGAGAATACGGTTCACCAGAGTGGATTTGCCGACGTTCGGACGTCCGACCACGGCAAGTACGCCGACCGGTTTCGGACCATTCTTGCTTTCGCCACCAGAGAACACCGTTCCATCGATCAGCTCCTCATCGCCTTCATCCAGCTCATAGCCTTCGAGGTTGGAAACGTACTGGCGGTATTCCTGTTCCTCGATGGCGTCGTCAACGATACGGACGAGCACGTCAAGGGTCTCGCCGAAGTTGAGATCGGAGTTGTCGACGGTCAACACGCCTTCCGCGGCGGATGTGAAGTTGGTGACTTTCGAATCGGCCTTGTCGCGTGCCGCGACATTCTCCGCACCCACACCCGAGACGGCCTGTCCGCTACGTCGGGCCTGACGGACCTCTTCACGCGCGGTAAGCAGGATGCGCACTTCGGCGTCGGGAGCGACGACGGTGGTGATATCACGGCCCTCAGCAACAATACCGGCGCCTTCGGAGAAGGAATCGACCGAAGCCTCTCGTGCGATGTAGGCACGTTGCGCGGCGATCAACACGTGACGCACGGGGATGATGTTGGACACCTTGGACACGTGCGAAGAGACCTCGGAAGAACGGATGGCCTCGCTGATGTCCTCGCCATCGGCGTACACCTTCGGATCGTCCGGATCGACGCTGATGTCGAAATGGCCGTCGGTGAAGAATTCGCCGACGGTTTCGGTGACGAGCTGCTCATCGATGGTTTCGGCATCCAAATCGATGCCTTTGTGCATGCACCACCAGGCGCAGGCACGGTACATCGCGCCTGTGTCGAGGTATGCGAAACCATAATATTTGGCCAGTGCCTTGGACGTGGATGATTTGCCGACGCCCGCAGGCCCATCAATAGCTACACGGATCACAGTCCCACCGCCTTGGATAGAGAACGGACCTCAGCCTGCGACAACACGCGATACGTGCCGCTTTTCAGGTCGCCGAGTTTGATCGGACCGATCTGCGTGCGTACCAAACGCTTGACGGGAAAACCGATCGAGCCGAAAATACGGCGCACGATGCGGTTCTTGCCCGAATGCAGCACGACCTTGACCAACGTGCTTTCGCGGCTGGAGTCGAGAATAGCGCAGCGGTCGAGTTTGATCCACCCATCGTCGAGCTTCACGCCCGTGGTGACGAGCCTGCGGCACACCTGACCGCTGATGCGTCCTTCCAGCGTGGCGATGTAGGTCTTTTCGACCTCATATTTGGGGTGCATGACGTGCTGGCTCAGTTCGCCGTCGTTCGTCATGAGGATTAGGCCTTCCGAATCATAATCCAGACGGCCCATGTGGAAAATACGCTCGTACTTGTCTCCGACGATGTCGCGCAAAGTGTAGCGTCCCTTGGGATCCTCCATGGCGCTCAGCACGCGTTTCGGCTTGTTCAACGCAAGCGTGACATGGTTAGGGTTCACACGCACGCGAGAACCGTCGACACGGACCTCCTGACGTTTCGGATCGACTCGGGTGCCAAGTTCGGTAATCAGCTCGCCATCGATCTCAACGCGACCATCGGTGATGATTTCCTCGCATTTACGGCGCGAGCCGAAGCCCGCCTGAGCGAGAAGTTTCTGCAGGCGAATGCCTTCATTGTCATGATTGTGCGCCTTGGCGGCGCGAGAATATGCGTTTGGCATCGTTCTCCCAACGTGGCCGGATAATACTTACAGGGACTGCTGGTAGTATGGCAGTCGTTTGGCGGCTTTCATAAAAACCGCAACTTGTCCACTATATGACAGAGGAAAGACTATGACTGCTGTTGAAGCAACGTCCGTAACAGAGGAAGAACAGAGCAAGCCACTGGCCCTTCGCATAGGCGCGGAGCTGGTGGGAAGCTTCATCATCTGCTTCGCCATCTACTCGATTTGCACGCTTGGTTCCGCGATCTACGGCGTGAATATGGCGTTCATCGCCTTGCTGACAGGTTTGGTGTACGCCGCCGCCACCCTGATATTCGGCACGATTTCCGGCGCCCAGTTCAATCCGGCGGTCTCCGTTGCGGCGATGCTGTCCGGCAAAACCCATGTGCTTGACGGAGTGCTCTATATTATCGTTCAGGTGCTGGGTGGTATCGGCGCAGGCGCCGCCATCCGCTTCCTGCTGCCGACATCCGAGCAGGTAACGCTGAAAATCTGGCTGACGCCGGTCATTAACGGTTTTGACAAGAATTCCGTCTCCTATGCCACGCTCGGCAACTATGGCGTGTCCTTCAGCATCACTCTGGCCATCGCCGTTGAACTCGTCGCGGGCATCATCATCGTCGCCACCGCGCTCAACACCACCAGTGAATCCGGAAAGACCAATACCAGCCATGCCATCGCCATGGGTCTCGCCTACGGTGTCGGCGCCGCAATCTCCTATCCGGTAACAGGCGCAGCTCTGAATCCGGCTCGTGCCACTGGCATCGCCATCTTCGCCCAGAATCAGGGCCTTTCCCAAGAGCCTCTGCAGCAGCTGTGGGTGTTCTGGATCTGCCCGATTCTCGCAGCCGCCATCGTCTCGCTTGTGGCCATAGTCGCGTCCATGATCGGCACCAAGAAAAACGTTTCGGAAGCCGAGCAGGATTCCGAAACGCTGGAGGCCATAGCCGACGACGCGTCAGACGATGCCGACGGGCACGAGGGCGAGCAGGATGAACAGTCCGACGCCCAGACCGATGCCGATGAAAGCGTCGAAGCCAACTGAACGGACTTTCCAAGGACTACGCTCGCGCATTACGAGTCTGATTAGTCCTGTTATGATGGTCGTCACCGCGATTACCGTGGTGGCGGCTTTTACATGGCCTAAGACCGCAAGCACTGTGGCTATAACCACCATTGCCGCAACGATCCATTCAAACCACGGCTTGCCTTCATGGTCTTCGGAAACGTAGGGATGACTCATATCGCAGGCCTTTCGTTATATGTCAACGCGCGTCCGCGCACGGAACCCAATCATAATAATAAAACGTGGCGTCCGAAACCAGCGAATGGTTTCGGACGCCACGTCATTTATCGCGCCGCAACGCTCCCAGCTTGCCGGTCGACGCTTCCACTGAACTCAGTGGAAGAAGTGTCGGGTACCGGTCACATACATGGTGACGCCGGCCTTGCGGGCCGCCTCGAACACTTCCTCATCACGAATGGACCCACCAGGCTGGACGATGGCCTTGACACCGGCGTTGATCAGAATCTCGGCACCGTCGGCGAACGGGAAGAACGCGTCGGACGCGGCCACCGCTCCCTTGGTGCGGTTGGCTCCGTCAGCCAGCGTGTTGGCACGCTCGACGGACAGATTGGCGGAATCCACACGATTGACCTGGCCCATGCCGATGCCTACGGTTGCCTGATCGTGGGCGATAAGTATGGCGTTGGATTTGACGCACCGGATGGCACGCCATGCGAACACCAGATCCCTGACGGTTTCAGCGTCGGCCGGCTCGCCGGAAACCAGCTTCCACGCGTTCGGATCGTCTCCTGGAGCGTCAATCAGATCGGTGGACTGCACGAGCAGACCGCCGTCAATCTGACGGAACTGGGTCTTGGTCTTCGGAGGCTCAGACACCTTCAGGATACGCAGGTTCTTCTTCTTGGTCTGGAGCAGTTCAAGCGCATCGGCGTCGTAATCGGGCGCGACGATGACTTCGGTGAAGATTGGACGAACACTTTCGGCCATTTCCATGGTGACCTTGCTGTTCGCAGCAATCACACCGCCATAGGCGCTCATCGGATCGCATGCGTGCGCCTTCTTGTGCGCCTCTGCCACGGTAGCGCCGATGGCCAGACCGCATGGATTGTTGTGCTTGACCACTGCGACGGCGATCTGAGGCGCGAAATCCCACACGGCACGCCATGCGGCGTCGGCATCGACGTAATTGTTGTAGCTCATCGGCTTACCGCCAAGCTGTTCGGCGTGTGCGAAGCCGTTCTGGTTGAGCGGATCCAGATACAGCGAAGCCTGCTGGTGAGGGTTCTCGCCGTAACGCAGCACGTGCGCGCGGTCCCACGTACGGGTGAACGTGGCTGGGAACTTGGCCTCATTCACTTCGGTCTCGCCTTCGGAAACCGGCTGTTCGATGGACGCCGGCTTCGGCCAATGCTTCGCGGTCCACTCGTTGATGGTGGCGTCGTAGGCGGCCGTATGGGCGAACGCCTTTCCTGCGAGCCAGCGACGCTCATCAAGGGAGAAGCCCTCGCCGTTCTCGATGCGGGAGGCGACGAGTGCATAATCGTTCGGATCGGTGATGATGGCGACGGTGGCGCTGTTCTTGGCTGCGCCACGCACCATGGACGGACCGCCGATATCGATCTTTTCGATGGTGGCGGCTTCGTCAGCTCCGGAGCGGACCGTGTCGGCGAACGGATACAGATTGACGACCACCAGATCGAACGGCTTGATGCCAAACTTCTCGAGCTGGGAGGCATGGTCGGGGTTGGTCATGTCGGCGAGGATACCGGCATGGATATGCGGGTCAAGGGTCTTGACGCGGCCATCAAGGCATTCCGGGAAACCAGTGACTTCGGAGACCTCGGTCACTTTGACACCCAGCTCAGCCAGACGCTTCGCGGTGGAACCGGTGGAAACCACCTCGGTGCCCGCCTTGATGAACGCTTCGGCAAGCACCTCGATGCCTTCCTTATGGAAGACTGATACCAGAGCCCGTCGTATCGGTCGATTCGTTGTTGTCACCCTGATCCTCCTTGTTATTGTTGTTCGAGGCGACCGTGCGAAGCGCACGTGTTTCCTCACGGCTGTTTTCCGTGGATTCGGGAGCGGTCTCCCTCTTTCCACGTTCGCGTATACGCTTCATCATCCAGCGTATGGCGAAAAATATGCTCACGGCCACCAAAGTCAGCAGCCATGCGGAGAACAAACCCATGGCGGTGGGTTGTCCCACCTTACGGGTTGACGCGATCACGTCTACGCCGACGTGCGCAAGATGTTTCGATCCCAAGCCTCCGTTTCCCAAGGCGAACAGCAAGCTGGAAGCCACGGACACGACGGCGCTGGTAATCGAAAAAGCAGCAATCGGATAGGCAAAACTCAGCACAACGCGTTTGACGTCGATGTTCCGTCCTGATTCACCTACTCTGATATGGAATCCCTTATTAAACAACATGACGACCATGCCGGTAGCAAAAGCGGATGCCAATGGTATGCACATCAGCGCGATTCTCACCCAATCCGTCTCAACCGCCTGTGGCATCATACCGAAAAGCGGCAAGGCGGGGAGCCCGTCGCCCTGTCCGGTCCATAATGTGAATTCGGCTAAATCGCCGATTGAGAAGCCGGCGCCGAAAGTCCATGAGACAGCCCAAATCATCAGATTCGGAAGCCATGCGAGCATACTGATCGTGGTAAGAATACGAGACCCGTTCTGCATGCCCGAAAGTTCATATAGCTTCGCTATCGATGATTGATTGCTTATTGCCCAAAAAACAACGACGATCAGACCGACCAGCAGATACGCCGCCTCCAGCAGCAGCCCTAGGACGGAACCGATGACCATGGTCTTTCGCACCGGCGATGACACATGAGATCGAATCCATTCGGTACAGGCTTGGGTCCATGACGCATTCGGAATCGCCACGACCGCATATCCGAGGATGAAAACAAGCGCCGTTTTGATGGCGATCATCGTCATCGAATCAACGATTTCGATATTTATGCTTCTGGCGAAGAAGATGTTTACGGCTTCCCAAAAGACCAGACCGGCCGCGAATCCACGCAGACTCGTGCCGAATCTTCTGGCGAGCTGCGCGATAAGGGCGATAAGCAGTACCGTCAAGAGCAACGGCACAATCGTCAACGTGATGGCATCAGTCTTGAACCCGATACCTTGGCTGAGCAGCACCAACGCCTCGGTAAGAGGCACCGAGAAGGCGGAGAGATTGTCCCCGCCTTCTTCCATGGATATGACCAGAAGCATTAGGGCCATATAGCAGCCCAAGGCAACGGCGTAAATAATCATGGACGCTGCCGCGACGGCAAGCCCTTTCAGCCAATACTTCAGGTTCGTCATCATAGCGATTGGGAAGCGAGCACCTCTCGCATGATTTCAGCGGTCTGTCCGGGAGTACGACCGACACGGATGCCAACGGCCTCAAGGGCTTCTTTCTTATCCTGCGCGGTGCCCTTGCCGCCGGAAACGATGGCGCCGGCATGGCCCATCTGCTTGCCTTCCGGCGCGGTGAATCCCGCGATGTAGGCCACGACGGGCTTGGTCATATGTTCGGAAGCCCACTTGGCAGCGTCCTGTTCGGCGCTGCCACCGATTTCGCCGATCATGACAACGGCTTTGGTGGCTTCATCGTTCTCAAAAGCTTCCAAAGCCTCCTGCAAGGTCGTGCCGACGATCGGATCGCCGCCCGCGCCAAGGCATGCGGTGAAACCGATGTCAGACAGCTCCCCCATCAGCTGATAGGTCAACGTTCCGGACTTGGACACCAAACCCAACGGGCCGCGGGACACGATGCCATCTGGAATAATGCCGAGGTTGCAGCCCTTGGCGTCCTTAGAAGATGGCAGCGTCAACAGACCAGGACAATTCGGCCCAACGATGCGCACGCCCTTACGCAAGGCCAACTCGACGAAATACGCGCTGTCCGCCACCGGAATGCCTTCGGTGATGACGACAATCAGTTCGATGCCGGCTTCAATGGCCTCAACGACGGCGTCCTTGGCGAAGCGCGGCGGCACGAACACGACGCTTGCTTTGGCTCCAGTGGCTTCGATGGCTTCAGAGCAGTTGGCGAACACGTGAATGGTGGCGTCCTCGCCATTTTTGGCTTCAGGGAAGGTGACGTCCAGCCCAGCCTTGCGGGCGTTCACGCCACCGACGATGTTGGTGCCGGCCTTGAGCATGCGGGCCGTGTGGGTCATACCCTGATGCCCGGTCATGCCCTGGACGATGACCGGAGCGCCATCTTCAATGAAAAGCGTCATTTCAGCGAACCTCCTTGGCCGCGAAACGTGCGGCCTGCTGTGCGGCTTCCTCCATGGTCTGAGCGACGTGCAGGTTGGCGCGGCCGGCTTGGGCCAAAATGTTCAGACCTTCCGCCGCCGCATTGCCATCGAATCGCACGACGATAGGCTTGCTGCTGCCAAGTTCGTCAAGCGCCTCGAGAATGCCCTTCGCGACCTGTTCACACGAGGTGATGCCACCGTACACATTGATGAGCACGGATTCGACCTGCGGGTCGGACAGCACGATTTCAAGACTATTCGACATCACTTCGGCGGAAGCGCCTCCGCCGATGTCGAGGAAGTTTGCGGGCTTGACATTCGTGCCCTGATCCTCGCCTGCGCCTGACACCGCGTCAAGAGAGCTCATGACGAGTCCCGCACCATTGCCGATCACACCGACGGAACCCTTGAGATGCACATAATGCAGTCCATGTTCGCGGGCTTTTTGCTCATATGGATCGACATGAATCGGATCGGTGAAACGTTTCCAACCATCATGGCGGAACGATGCATTGTCATCAAGGGAGATCTTGGCGTCCAGCGCGCACAACGACTTGGAAGATTCGTCATCCGGATCGCCGATCTTTGCAAGCGGGTTGATTTCCACAAGCGTGGCGTCGTTCTCCTTGAAGCAACGCCACATTTTCAGCAGAATCTGCGCGGCCTGATCAACATCGGCATGATAGAAGCCGATGCTTTCAGCCATCTTGGTGGCCGCTTCCAAATCGAAATCGTCAAGAGCATCGATATGCAGACGCTTCACGGATTCCGGATGCTCTTTGGCGATTTCCTCAACCTCAGTACCGCCATTCGCAGTGGCGAGCACGTCGAAATCACGAGAGGACCGGTCCACTGAGATGGAGACGTAATACTCGTGAAGGATGTTCTTCGCCTCGGCCACCAGCACGCCGCTGACCTTGTGCTTGTGAATGGTCATCGGCAGAATGTCTTCCGACGCGAGAATGGACTCGTCACGGGTCTTGGCGAGCTTGACTCCGCCGGCCTGGCCACGGTGTCCAATCTTCACCTGCGCCTTAATCACATTGGGATATCCAATCTGGTCGGCCGCTTCGGCGACTTCATGGGAGTTCTGGGCGAATATTGCCTTAGGAGTCGGGATACCCTGTTCTTCGAGCAATTCCCTGGCTTGATACTCATAGAGATCCATGGATCATTCCCTTTGGTTGTTTGTTCTGAATGGTTGACGAAAACGGAGTTATCAGGCAGGCATGCACACCAGCGAGCTTGTCGGATAATCGCCTAGCGATTTCATGCCGTCAATACCGGTAAGTTCCATGACGAAGCTGAATCCAGCAACGACGCCTCCGCACTTCTCGATGAGGCTACGCGCCGCATTGGCGGTTCCACCGGTGGCGATCAGATCGTCGACGATCAATACGCGCACTCCCTCATGGACAACGTTGGTTTCGATTTCCATTGACGCCTGACCATATTCGAGGTCATAGCTTTGCGACATGGTTTCTGGAGGCAATTTGCCGGCTTTACGGACCGCGATAAACCCCTTTCCGAGACGGGCGGCCAACGCTGGACCGAACAGGAATCCACGGGCTTCAAGGCCGGCGACCATGTCGAAATCATCGACGTCTACTGGCAATGCCGCTTCAAGGGCCCCCATCAAAATACCGAACGCGCGCGCATCAGCCAACACCGGCATGAAATCGCGGAATAGGATGCCCTCCTTCGGAAAGCCCGGAATAGTACGTATTTTCGATACAAGATATGCTGCGTCTTCGGCTCCAACTTTGTTCAAGCCCGAAACGGTGATATCCGATGCTGCCATGACAGTGGTTTCCTTCTACCTTGGTTTACGGCACTTTGAATTATAGGTTTCCCGTGCGAAAAAGAACGGCGAAAACCTCAAAAATGAGATTTTCGCCGTCTAAAAATCAAAGAAATCAATCGTTCTTCTGCTCATCAATGGGCTGTTGAATAACATCGGCATCCTGTGCGGGCTCTTCAGTCGCGTCGACGACAGGCTTCTGGTCGGGCTCGTCTTCCTTGGATAGCGGATTGCCGTTCTCATCGACCTCATCATCATGCACGTATGCCGGGCGGACATATTCACGGCTGATGGCGTTGAAGCCGAAACGCAGTTGCGATCCTTCGGAATCAACGACGATCTCCTCGTATTCCGTATCGACGGAAACGACCTTGCCGATGATGCCACCGATGGTGATCACTTCAGTGCCGGGCTGCAGACTAGAACGGAAATTCTGACGTTCAGCTTGCTGCTGCTTGGCTTTCTTGGACTGCCAGAACATCATGCCGAACATTACAACGATAAGAACAACGAGAAAAAGGATATCCAAAATAAACTCCTCGGAGTCAGGGTCTCAACCGGAACACATTACTCAAGATGTGAAGTTTATGACATCTTATTGACATCATATGCGGATTCGTCGGGAGTGATACCAAGATGCTCCCATGCCTTGCGCGTGGCCACGCGGCCTTTCGGCGTGCGGATGAGGAAGCCCTCACGTACCAGATACGGTTCGCATACCGTTTCCACCGTTTCCGACTCCTCGCCCACCATGGCCGCCAGATTGTTCAAGCCGACGGGGCCTCCGTTGAAATTGGTGACGATGGCCTTAAGCACTGCTATATCCAGACGGTCAAGACCTTCGGTATCGATCTGATAAAGCGTCAACGCCTCCTTGACATCATCGGGACGCACCGATTCGAGATCGTGCACGATGGCCCAATCCCTAACACGACGAAGCAGGCGGTTGGCAATTCTCGGCGTGCCGCGGGAACGCATGGCCAGTTGGCGAGCGGCCCCGTCCTCCAACTGGATTCCCAACACTGCGGAGGAACGCTCAATCAGCTTTTCAAGCTCCTCATGCGGGTAGAAATCCAGATGCGCCGTGAAACCGAACCGCGCACGCAGCGGCGAGGGAAGCATGCCCTCTCGCGTGGTGGCACCGATAACCGTAAACCGAGGCAATGTCAGCGGAATGGATGAAGCTCCAGGGCCTTTGCCGACCATCACATCAACACGGAAATCCTCCATGGCGATGTACAGCAGTTCCTCGGCGGCACGGGGCAGACGGTGGATCTCATCGATAAAGAGCACCTCGCCGGCGTCCAGCGAACTCAGAATCGAAGCCAAATCACCAGCATGTTGGATGGCGGGACCGGAAGTGACGCGGATTGGAACTTCCAATTCATTGGCCACAATCATGGCCAAAGTGGTTTTGCCAAGTCCCGGAGGCCCCGCAAGCAGGATATGGTCCGGAGGAACGTCACGTTTTCGAGCAGCATCGAGGAAAAGCTGCAACTGCGCTTTGAGCCTTGGCTGTCCGATGAATCCCTCGAGGATATGAGGACGAAGCTCCTCGTCGCTGACCGGTTCGTTGCCGACGGGTGCGGCGGAAACCATACGGAGGGATTCCTCGTTCGCCCCGGTGTTCGGCTGTTCGAATGTATCAGTGTTCGTCATAATGGTCCGTTTCATCTACCTCTATCCAACGATGTCAGCGCGAGCTTCAGCACGCGTGGAACATCCTCGGCGTTCAACGGCGTCTCGATTTGATTATCGGCGCAGACCGTCTGCACCGCATGGACAGCGTCCTGCTGGTGCCATCCCAAAGACATCAGACCTTCGACGACCTGTTCGGCCCCAGTGTCTTCAGGAGTCGAAGCGGTTGCGGAAGAACCCTCGATCTGGCTCAGATCAATGGAACCTTTCAGTTCGAGGATGATTTTCTGCGCGCCTTTCTTGCCTAATCCCGGAGCCTTGGCCAACGCAGTGGCATCACCATCCGCCACAGCCCTCGCAAGTCGATCGGGAGGCAAAGTGGACAGCAACGATAGCGCGACTTTCGGTCCGATGCCACTGACCTTCTGCAATTGCAGGAACATGCGTTTCGAGGCCAGCGTGCCGAAGCCGAATAAAGTGATGGCGTCCTGGGACACATTCAACGAAGTGTAGACCTTGATTTCCTGGCCGGCGTGCATGGAAGCCAAGTCGGCGGATGGCATCCTGACCTCGTAGCCGACTCCCCCGACCTCGATAATGGCCGATACGGCGTCTACCGACTCCACATGGCCACGTAGCATGCCAATCATTATGGACGTCTCCTTCGCACAGGTCTAGAACATCTGTTCGATACAGCTTACATGCCTCTGCGGACGCCTTGTCTGCGCGCTGCTTTTTGCGAAGCCTGCGCCCACTGTCGTTGCGCCGCCGTGAGATGCTGTTCGCGTTCGCCGCCTTGCAGCGCACCAGCCGGACGCAACGCGTGACAGATCGCAATAGCCAGCGCGTCAGCCGCATCAGCCGGCTTTGGCAGCGTGTTCAATCCCAATATCCGCGCCACCATACGTTCCATCTGGATTTTCTCTGCTTTGCCGTTGCCGGTGATTGCAAGCTTTGATTCCGTCGGCGTATGCAACGCTACAGGAATGCCGCGTTGCGCCGCAGCGAGCATCGCCAACCCTGCCGCCTGTGCGGTTCCCAGCACCGTGTTACGGTTTTCTTGCGCGAACACTCGTTCGATGGACACCGCATCGGGAGCAAATCGTTTGATTTTTTCCACCAAGCCGTTGTAGATGGCCAGCAGACGCAGATCCTGGGAGGTTTTTGGATCGGAACGCACCACATCCACGTGGATAAAAGAAAGCCGGCGGTATGCGCCGGCTTCAATCACGCCGACCCCGCAGCGAGTCAGCCCGGGGTCGACGCCAAGAATAATCACGCTGGATTACTCCTCGTCAAGCTGGGCCATGACCTCGTCGGAGGCGGTCCAGTTGGAGTAGATGTTCTGGACATCGTCCAGATCATCGAGGTTGTCGATGAGCTTGGAGACCTTCTGGGCATCCTCAAGGCTCAGCTCGACCTCGTTCTTCGGCATCATGACCAGATCAGCGGAATCGTAATCGAAACCGGCGTCCTGGAGAGCCTTGCGCACGTCGATCATGTCGGACGGATCGGTGATGACGGTGAATACCTCACCATCGTCGGTCACGTCTTCGGCACCGGCTTCGGCGGCCTTCTCGAACAGGTTGTCGAAGTCAACGCCTTCGGCCGGAACAACGATCTGTCCCTTGCGTTCGAAGTTGAAGCTCACGGAACCAGTGGTGGCCAGGGAGCCATTGCCCTTGGTCAGGGTGGAACGCACGTCGGCGGCCGCACGGTTGCGGTTGTCGGTGAGGCATTCGATGATCAGGCCAACACCTGCCGGGGCGTAACCCTCGTACACGATGTCTTCATAGTTGGCGCCGCCGGCTTCCTCACCGGAACCACGCTTGACGGCGCGCTTGATGTTGTCGGCCGGCATGGAGGCCTTCTTGGCCTTGTAGATGGCGTCATACAGGGACGGGTTGCCGTCGGGATCGCCGCCACCCATACGTGCTGCGATCTCGATGTTCTTGATCAGCTTGGCGAACAGCTTGCCGCGCTTCGCGTCGATGGCGGCCTTCTTGTGCTTGGTGGTCGCCCACTTGGAATGACCTGACATAATGCTCCTAGGCAGGTTGCGGATGTTTCAAACGAAATGATTCTAAAGCGGTTCGCCGACAAAATGCCGAATACGAACCTGTGGCATTTCGCTTTTCGAACTTTTGGATGGGGTCTGCCCCCGGCTGTGACTACCGCCGATATGTTTTCTCCCCTATGACCATTTGGCGCTTGGCTTCGAAGATGCGTTGGAATACGGTGACTAATCCCAATCCGGCCAACAGTATCATGGCGATGGCGAGCCACAATCCCTGACGCGTCAATCCGGTGATGGCCATGCCCACCAGAATGATGGTCAAGCGATCGGCACGAGTGGCGATGCCGTTTTTCACCTCATAGCCGACTGATTCGGCACGAGCACGGGCATATGAAGTGACGAACGATGTCATCACGGCCACCGCGGCGGCGGCGATACCGATCATGCTCGTATAGTCAGGCGTGTTGTCGATGGCCGTATGCCACCAGTCACGATGCATAAGAAAGAAGATGATCACGCCTACGAGCATCGCCCAATCAGCGATGCGATCGAGCGTGGAGTCGAGAAAAGCCCCGAATTCGGTCCCACCCGTGGTAAGCGCGGCGATCGAGCCATCCAACGAATCGGCAAGCACAAGCAGAGTCAGAACAACCGCTCCCCCAAATAGCCATCCGGTCACACCGGTGGCGATGGCCACGACGATGGTGCCGACAGCACCAATCACCGTCACCGCATTGGCGGTCAGTCCTATGGCGATCAACGCTTTGGCTATTGGCTCGATGAGTTTTTTGAACGGCGCACGAAGATGCTCAAGCATGTGTTACTTCCTTCTCGATGAGAAAATGAGAAACGGCGCACAAACCTCTTGTCGAGATTCGTGCGCCGTTTCACGGTTCATGGTCGCGTGCGACTTGTTGCCACCGGTCTCGCTCAGTCGGCGAGGGCGGCCTTGAAGTCGTCTGCGGTGTTGACCTGGACGCGCTTCTTGATTACGGTCAGAATGTTCGCCTTCGCCTCATCGACCGGCACGCCGTTCAACTGGCTGCCGTCGCGGAAGCGGAAGCTGACCGCGTTGTTGTTCATATCCTCTTCGCCGACGATGAGGATGAACGGCGCCTTGGACTTGGATGCGTTGCGGATCTTCTTGCCGAAGCGATCGTCGGACAGGTCGATCTCGCAACGGACGGTCTCCTCTTCCAAGCTGGCGATGAACTTCTGCAGGTGCGGGGCGAACTCGTCCGCGACCGGCACGCCAAGCACCTGGACCGGGGCGAGCCACGCCGGGAAGGCGCCCGCGTAATGCTCAAGCAGCACCGCGAAGAAGCGTTCGATGGAGCCGAACAGCGCGCGGTGGATCATCACCGGACGCTGGTGCGTGCCATCGGCGGCGATGTATTCGAGCTTGAAACGTTCCGGAAGGTTGAAGTCGAGCTGGATGGTGGACACCTGCCAGGTCCGTCCGATGGCGTCACGGGCCTGCACGGAGATCTTCGGACCGTAGAAGGCTGCGCCGCACGGATCGTCGACCAAGTCCAAACCGGATTCCTTGGCGACCTCGGCCAGCGTGTTGGTGGCTTCCTCCCAAATCTCGTCGGAACCGACGTACTTGTGCGGATCCTTGGTGGACAGCTCCAGATAGAAGTCATCCAGACCGAAGTCCTTCAACAGGCCGAGCACGAAGGTAAGCAGGCTCTTAAGCTCGTCCTTCATCTGCTCGCGGGTGCAGTAGATGTGGGAATCATCCTGAGTCAAGCCGCGCACGCGGGTCAGGCCATGCACTTCACCGGACTTCTCATAACGGTACACGGTGCCGAATTCGAACAGGCGCAGCGGCAGCTCACGGTAGGAACGCTGGCGGGACTTGAAGATCAGGTTGTGCATCGGGCAGTTCATCGGCTTCAGGTAGTAATCGAAGCCTTGCTTGATGACGTTGCCGTTCTCGTCCTTCTCCTCGTCCAGACGCATCGGCGGATACATGCTGTCCTTGTACCACTGCAGGTGGCCGGAGGTCTCATACAGGCCGCCCTTGGTGATGTGCGGGGTCTGCACGAAGCTGTAGTGGTGCTTGCGGTGCATCTCACGGGAGTAGTCCTCCATGGCATTGATGACGGCCGCGCCCTTCGGATGGAAGACGGCAAGGCCCGGACCGATCTCATCCGGGAAGGAGAACAGGTCCATTTCCGCGCCGAGCTTGCGGTGGTCGCGCTTGGCGGCCTCCTCCAGACGGGTCTGGTATGCCTTCAGGTCCTCCTTGGTGGCGAAGGCGGCGCCGTAAATGCGCTGCAGCATCGGATTGGCCTCGCTGCCGCGCCAGTATGCGGCGGCGGAACGCTCGATCTTGAACGCCTTGATGTAACGGGTGTTCGGCAGGTGCGGACCACGGCACAGGTCCTTCCAAACCACATTGCCTTCACGGTCGACGTTATCGTAGAAGCTCAGTTCCTTGCCGCTGATTTCGGTGGCGGCTTCCGGGTCAAGATGCGCTTCCTTATCCTTGATAAGTTCAAGCTTGTAGGGCTGGTCGGCTTCCTCGGCAAGAGCCTCTTCCTCGGTCACCACGCGGCGGCGGAAGGACTGGGAGGACTTGATAATGCGCTGCATGCGCTTTTCGATTTCCTTGAGGTCCTCCGGAGTGAAAGGAGTCTCGACATCGAAATCGTAGTAGAAGCCGTCTTTGATGACCGGTCCAACACCAAGCTTGGCGTCAGGGCGAATCTCCTGCACGGCCTGGGCCATGACATGGGTTGCGGAATGGCGCATGATGGCCACACCGTCCTCGCTATCGAGCGCGATGGGTTCCACAACGTCGCCGTCGTGCAGCTCGGTATAGAGATCGCGGGGTTCGCCGTTCAAACGCACCGCGATGATGTTCTTGTCGTCGGAGAAGAGCTGGACGCCGGTCTGGTCTGCCGCCACCTCCTTCTTTTCGCCGTTGAGTGTGATGGAGATGGTCTGTTCAGCCATGAGTTGTCCTTTGCTATCGGGGTCCGCGTTACCAATGTGCAGGCCTGGACTATATATCAACGATGAACAAGATAGGGTCAAGCGCAGACAACGGCACGCCATTTCGGTGAACGGAAGAACAACGCTGATTGAATGTCGCGAAAGGAAAGGTCCTTTACTGTTTACTGTCCGATGACGTGCGCATATGTATACTGCGGAGCCTGACGTGTGGACTTGATCATCACTTTGTCAGAGGGGCTGACCGATACCGTAGCGCCATACTTCACTTTGAGCCGCGACCCGACGCCACCGGCCAGATTGACCGCGTTCTGCAGATTGTCGCTGTCGCCGATCGCGCGAATGGTGAATGGGGATTTCAGTTTGGTGCCATCGCAGACGAGACTGCCGGCCGTGCCACTGATGTAAGTGCTGGTTACCACGCGGACATTGTTGATCTCAATGACCTCGGCACCACTGTTGCGCAATTCCTCAAGCAACGTGAACAATATCGCGGAGTCAATCTTCTGTTTGGAACCCTGCGATATGCGGATGACCACGCCTTCTCCCGTAGCCGCGAGACGGCCGGATAGGATGCCGTTGATCTGCGCGTTCTGCTTGGCGATTTCCGCGGCCTTCTCATTTTTGTCCGCGGTGTCTTTCAAAGCGTTCAGCTGGCTGGAGAGTTCGTTCTTACGCTGTTCGAGCTTTTGGACCTGGGCATTGGTCTCGCTGATGAGCTTGGTTAATTCATCTTCGCTCATCGTCTCATAGGTGGATGTCGTGTTGTTTATCTGGATCACATAGCCGAAGCCAAGCAAGGCGCACAATATCGTGACCAGAATGCTGGAATACAGTCGGGTTCGTGTGACCTTCGCATCAAGTGAGATCCGCTTCTTGGCCTTGACCATGGGGAACGCACCGGTTTGGGTGCTGTCATTGTTCTGGTCCTTGACCCTCTGCTCATGGATTCTGGACAGCATGTCCTTGCTGTTCGCGTCTTGTCCGCTCATACCGCATCAACCTTTAAAGATGAAGCGTCGGATGGAGGACACATTGGTAAAGATTCGTATGCCGAGCACTACGATCACTGCGGTCTGCAGCTGGGAGCCGACTCCCAACTGGTTGCCGAGGAACACCAGCAGCGTCGCGGTGATGACATTCGAGAAGAAGGAGATCACGAACACTTTATCGGAAAAGCTGCGTTGGAAATACGCGCGTGCGGCGCCTAGCAACGCATCCAACGCGGCCAATACCATAATCGGCAGATACGGTTGGAGCTCGATGGGGATGTCCGGACGAACGAATACACCGATTACCACGCCGATGATAAGTCCCAAGACAGCTGCCATTACTTGTCCTTCCTCACATGCGTCGTGTCGCCAGCCACTGCAGCATCAAGTGTAATCGATTTGCTTTTGCTTATCTGCGGATAGATGCCGGCCTTTTTGAAATCGTCATACAGTTGTTTCTGCGTTGTCTTGCTTACCGATTTCGCCAAGGTCGCCTGATTGCCTATCGCCTCGATTCGATATGGGCTTTGCACCGAATTGACTCCGATGAGAATCGTCGATCCGGCGGTTCGAATCGAGGTTTGCACGCCAAGGCGGTTGCCGTTGATCGCGATCGCCTCCGCTCCGGATTGCCATAGCAAGGAGACAAGCAGCTGCAAATCGGAATCGGTGACGACTCGAACCTGGCTGCCATTTTCTCTTGGCAGTGAGGAGTCAGCATTGTCGCCGCTGACGGAAAGCGGGTTGGCTACGGTCAGGACAATGCCTTCCCCTTGCACCGGAAGCGTTCCATTGACCATTTCATCATCCTGCATCGTCTGGTTTAGGGACCAGCTTGCCAAGGATTCCGATTCAGATTCGATTTGCGACCGCAAGTCGTTGACATCCTTGGTGAGGTCGCCGACCCGCTTCGTTTGTTCGGTCAGCTGGCTTGCCAACTGCTTGCGTACTTCTTTGCGTGGGTCAGTGCTCAGCTGGCGCACGAAAACGCTTCCCGCGGCACCCACAGCGATGCAGATGAGGAACACCAGAATCCTGGTGGCCCAAATCGAAACCGCCGAACGTTTTTTAGTGGCCAGGCGGGAGTCCGAATACAGGACATCCATCGGACGATTGGTCAAATCGTCAATAAGCCGAAGCGAATCGTCATCGACATGTCTATGGCGTTGCGGCATGGCGGGCATGGAGGCCGGTTGCACATGATGGGATGACAGGCCGGCGAAGGATGACGAAAAAATGGCACGATGCTTTGTGGGTACGTTCTCCGGGGAAACGGGGAACGACGCGAAACGTGGAGCATCGGACTTCATATATGCGTCAATCCTTGCTGTTTGTATCGTTCTTCAACAGTTGGATGCCTTGGCGCATGTAGATGTACCCTGCAAGCCAATACAGTCCAACGCCCCAGATTCCGGTGGCAAGACCGCATAGATGCAGTGTATCCGCAGCGGCGTTGGACCAGATGTCGGCGAAGATCAACGCGACGATGGCGATAAGCAGCATCGCGGTACCGGCCTTGCCTACGAAATGAACAGGCAATGGGCCATAATCGTGCTGCGCCAAAACCAGTATCAGAACAGCCATGATCAAATCTCGCAGGCCGACGACGATCAGCATCCACCATGGAATGATGTTCGCCACACCCAAAGCAAGAATGCTGCAGAAGATCAGCAGACGATCGGCAATCGGATCGAGAATTTGCCCGATTTTGCTCACCTGATTGAATGATCTGGCGATCAGTCCGTCCAAACCATCGGATATCGCCGATAGCGCAAGCACGACCAAGGCGGTCACCATCCTGTGATGAGAGACCAGCATCGCGATAAAAGGAATCGAAATGATTCTCAGCAGGCTGATGAAGTTCGGAACCGTGAAATAGATGTCTCGCGGTTCCGGACTGTATTGCTTCTTAATAATCAATTTGCTCATATTACGAGCAACACTACATTCTCGAAGCCTGCAACGCGGTGACTATTATGCCACGGGCACCAACTTCATACAACTGGTCCATAAGCTGGTTCACCTTCGCCTTCGGAACCACCACACGCACGGCCGCCCACTGCTTATCATGCAGAGGCGAAATCGTCGGGCTTTCGAAACCCGGAGTGATATCCACTGCGGCGGACACCTTCTCGACCGGAATGTCGTAGTCCATAAGCACATTACGCTGGGCAGTGAGCACGCCTTGCAGACGCCTGCTCAGAATCGTCAGACGCTCGTCATCCGCCTCAAGACGAGGGGAACGAATCAATACGGCTTCAGAGTGCATCAGCGGTTCAGCGAAAATGCGCAGTCCCGCATTACGCAGAGTGGTCCCTGTGGAAACCACATCGGCGATCAGATCGGCGACGCCAAGCTGGACGGACGATTCGACGGCGCCGTCAAGGTGCACGGTTTCCGCGTTGATGCCATGCTCGACCAGATAGTCGTGTACGAGCTTGTCGAATGTGGTGGCGACTCGCTTGCCTTCAATATCCTCAAGCTTGGTAATCGGCGAATCGTTCGGGGCTGCGAAACGGAACGTGGAGGCTCCGAAGCCAAGCTGCATATGCTCCTCCGCATCGGTGCCGGAGTTCACGAGCAAATCATGCCCGGTGATTCCAACGTCGATGGTGCCGCGACCGACATAGACCGCAATGTCGAGGGGACGCAGGTAGAACAACTCAACATCATTGTCGGGATCCTCCACGACCAACTGGCGAGGGTTGCTCCTCAAACGGTAGCCGGCTTCCGCCAGCATGTTCCAAGCGGGTTCGGACAGCATGCCCTTATTAGGCACAGCGATTCTTAGCATGTTTCTCCTCTAAAAAAGGCCACACCTTCAACTGGCATGGCCCCGGGTTTCTCACAGGTTCTTGTAGATGTCCTCGAGTGTGATGCCACGATCGATCATCATGACCTGCAGATGGTAGATGAGCTGGCTCATTTCTTCGGCCGTGCGATCAGCACCCTCATATTCGGCGGCGATCCAGGTCTCTCCAGCCTCTTCGACAATCTTCTTGCCGATGAAGTGCGTGCCTTTGGCAAGCTCATCGACGGTCAGGGAACCGGCCTGCTTGGTGGCGGCTTTCTCGCTCAATTCCGCGAACAGCGATTCAAAAGTCTTCATATTCGTATGCTTCCTTGTATGGTGGGCGTTCACGCCTTGAAGGCTGCTTCGGCCTTCTCGCGGATGGAGTCGATAGCCTCGGCCGGATTCTCGGCACCGTACACGGCGGAACCGGCGACCAGCACATCGGCACCGGCTTCGGCAACGATATGGGCGGTCTTGGGGCTCACGCCACCATCGACCTGGATCTTCGTCTTCAGGCCACGGCGGGTGATTTCGTCACGCAGACGACGAACCTTGGCCATCTGGTTGTCAAGGAACTTCTGACCGCCGAAGCCCGGTTCGACCGTCATGATAAGCACCATGTCGAATTCGTCAAGGATGTCGAAGATCGGCTCGACCGGTTCGGCCGGACGGACCGCGAAGCAAGCCTTGCAGCCCATGTCGCGCAGCTGACGCGCAAGACGAACCGGAGCATGCGTCGCTCCCATATGGAAGCTGACGGAAGCCGCACCAAGCTTGGCGTATTCCGGAGCCCAACGGTCCGGATCCTCGATCATCAGATGCACGTCGACCGGAAGGTCAGTGACTTGGCAGATGCGAGCCACAATCGGCTCACCCAACGTCAGATTCGGAACGAAATGATGGTCCATCACGTCCACGTGAACGAGATCGGCGTTGGAAATGGCCTTAAGGTCACGTTCCAGATTGCAGAAGTCAGCGGACAGGATGCTAGGTGCGATTTGAATAGTCATGGTTCTCATTCTATGGAAGGTAATCGACTTGATGTTACTTGTTGTCGGACTGGCCATCGGCATATGAGACGGATGAGCCATCGTTTGCCGTGATTTCATCCTTGGTTTTCGTAAGGTTGGCCTTCGCGGTCGGGAGACCGGTTTCTCCATCCTCGACGAGGCTTAGCTCAATCTCGGTGACGGTGCGCAACTTCTCGGCAAGCAGCTCGGTGGACTTTCCCATCTGCTGAATAACGATGAAAGCCACCACGCCAAGCACGAACACCGCCATGGACACCCATACGTTGATGCGCACGCCAAGGAACTCGTGCGCGAAATCAATGCGCAGAGCCTCGATCCAAGTGCGTCCCGCCGTGTACCACATGATGTATATGGCGAACAAGGACCCGGCCTTGAGTTTTTTCATGATTTTGGAACCAAAGAAAACGATGAGCGCAGCACCGATGAGATTCCAAATCATCTCATACAGGAAGGTGGGGTGGAACAGCGTGCCTGTCGGGCAGGTCGCTCCGTCATAGCATTGTTCGCTGTGACCGATGGCGCTTCCCTCCATATTCAACTTCAAACCCCAAGGCAAGGTCGTCGGCGCGCCGTAGAGCTCTTGGTTGAACCAGTTGCCCAGACGTCCCACGGCCTGCGCCACGAGCAGTCCTGGCGCGACGGCGTCACCGAGCAGAGCCATTGGATAATGCTTGTGACGACACCATGCCCAAGCGGCAAGTGCTCCAAGCAGGACGCCGCCCCAGATGCCCAGTCCGCCATTCCAGATGCGGAACATCTCCACCCAATCGCCGGTCGGTCCGAAGAAACGTTCCGGAGTGGTGATGATGTGGTATATACGCGCACCGATGATGCCGCTCGGCACCGCGACAAGCGTGATGTCGAGAATCTGATCGAAATTACCGCCATATCGTTTCCAATGAACGGTTGTCATCCATACCGCCAGCACGATGCCGAGCAGAATGCACAGCGCGTAGAAATGGATGGTCACCGGCCCGATGGAAAACTGCGAAATGGTGGGTGACGGAATGTAAGCAAGTGTCATAGTTTCCTGATGGTAGTCCACGTATACGATATGGTACGTGGACTACCAGTATGTTGTCTTTGGACTGGTTCAGTTGCGGGCGTTGTGGATGCCTTCGGCAAGCTCCTCAGTCTTCTCCGCCAAGGCCTTGAGACCGGTGGCTTCGTCGACTGCATGCTTGCCGGATTCGTCAAGCATGGTATGCACCAGAGCCGAGCCTACGATGACACCGTCCGCATACGATCCGACACGAGCCCCCTGTTCCGCGGTGGACACGCCGATGCCTACGCACACGTTTTTCGCACCGGCCTTGCGGGTACGGGCGACCAGTTCCTTCGGGGACGCATCGATGGTGGAGCGTTCTCCGGTGACGCCCATGCGGGCGGCAGCATAGACGAAACCCCGCGCATTGTCCGCAACGACTTTCAGACGGTCTTCGGTGGAATCCGGAGATACCAGGAAGATGCGGTCGAGTCCGTGACGGTCGGAGGCTTCGATCCACTCGCCGGCCTCGTCCGGAATGAGATCCGGGGTGATGAGACCGGCTCCACCGGCGTTTTCGAAATCACGTGCGAATCGTTCGACGCCGTAATGGAAGATGAGGTTCCAATAGCTCATGACCAATGGCACTCCCCCGGCGTTCGCCACTGTTTCCACCGCTTTGAATACGTTGGCGATTTTTTCACCATTGTCGATGGCGATTTGCGATGCCGCCTGGATGACGGGACCGTCCATGACGGGGTCGGAATACGGCAGCCCGATTTCGACCGCGTTCACGCCGTGTTCGACCATGGTGCGGAAAGCTTTGAGCGAATAATCCGGATCAGGGAATCCGTATGGCAGATATCCGATGAATGCCGGCTTGTCGGCGGCTTTGAATTCATCGAACATGGTTTCCGTCGGGCTTGGCTTGTGGCTGATGCCGAGTGGCTGGCCGGACGGCGTGGATGATGTTGCGTTCGTCATGATGGTTGCTCCTTTTCTCACTCGCCGTCCGCGTTGTTGCCTTGCGCGCCGTTGGCTTCCAAGGCTTTGGCCTGCTCGTCGGTCAGGTATCCGAACCATTTGCCGGCGGTGTTCATGTCCTTGTCTCCACGGCCAGAGATGTTGATGATCATGACCGGATGCTCATACCCTTTGGCCTTGAGGTCTGCAGCTGCCTTGTACGCGCCGGCCACTGCGTGGGAGCTTTCGATGGCAGGGATGATGCCTTCGGTTTCGCACAGATCCTTGAACGCGCTCATGGCTTCCTGATCAGTGGCCCAGGAATAGTTGACGCGGCCGATATCCTTGAGCCATGCATGTTCGGGGCCGACGGAGGCGTAATCCAAGCCTGCGGAGATGGAGTACGTGTCAAGGGTCTGGCCTTCGGGGTTTTCCAACAGATAGCTCTTGGCTCCTTGGAACATGCCCAGTTCACCGGTACCTGGCGCGAATCGAATGGCATGGCGACCGGATTCGGGCCCGTTACCGCCGGCCTCGTAACCGTACAGGTTTACTCGTTCGTCATCGAGGAAGGCGTTCATGATGCCGATGGCGTTGGAGCCGCCGCCGACGCATGCGCAGATAGCATCGGGATGGTCGATGCCATACCAATCCTGCAGCTGCTGTTTCGCTTCCTCTCCGATGATCTTTTGGAAGTCGCGCACCATGGATGGGAACGGATGAGGCCCTGCGACCGTGCCGAGCAGATAATGGGTGTCTTTGACGTTGGTGACCCAGTCGCGCAGCGCCTCGTTGATGGCGTCCTTGAGGATGCGATCACCCAAAGTGACTTCGACGACCTCCGCGCCAAGCATGCGCATGCGGGCAACGTTCAGCGCCTGACGGCGGGCATCGATCTGTCCCATGTAGATGCGGCACTTGAGTCCCAGCATGGCACAGACCGTGGCAGTGGCCACACCATGCTGGCCTGCACCGGTTTCGGCGATCACACGGGTTTTGCCCATGCGCTTGACCAGTAGGGCCTGTCCAAGCGCGTTGTTGATCTTGTGGGCGCCGGTGTGGTTCAGGTCTTCACGCTTGAGGAACACACGGGCATCAAGACCGGTTTTCTCCTCGAGCCTCTGCGCGAAACGAGGCGCTTCAGTCAATGGGGACGGACGTCCAACATACTGCTGGTTCAACCGCGCCAATTCCTTATGGAATTCCGGATCGGCCTTGGCTTCCGTATACACGCGTTCAAGCTCGTCGAGCGCCGTGATCAGCGCTTCCGGAACATAGCGTCCGCCAAACTGTCCGAAATATGGTCCTTCATGGCTTGCCAACGGGGTCTGTTCGGATGCCTTCACTCTTGCTCCTGCCTTTACTAATCGTTCCACTGCCTGCTCATGGTTGGCCGCGGTGGCCACGCCTTCTCCCACCAGCACCGCATCCGCGCCGGCACGGGCGTAATCCTCAAGCTCAACCGAACCGAACACACCGGATTCCGCCACGCGAATCACATCGTCCGGCAAATCCGCGGCCAGTTCGTTGTACTTGTTCACATCCACCTTGAGGTCTTTAAGATTGCGGGCGTTGATGCCAATGACCTTGGCCCCGGCATTGATGGCCCGTTGAATCTCCTCACGGGTGTGTGTTTCCACCAGCACCGTCATATTGAGGCTATGCGCGAGATCGAGCAGCGACTTGAGCTTGACGTCGTCCAATGCGGCGACGATGAGCAGCACCAGATCGGCACCATGCGCACGTGCTTCCCAAATCTGATATTCGGTAACGATGAAATCCTTGCGCAGCACGGGAATCCTCACTGCGGCGCGCACCTTGTCGAAATCTTCAAGAGAGCCAAGGAACCGACGGCCTTCAGTCAGCACGGAAATCGCGCTTGCACCTCCCTGCTCGTATTCGCGGGCCAAAGCGGCCGGATCCGGAATATCGCTCAAATGGCCTTTGGATGGGGAGGCACGCTTGATCTCGGCGATGACCGGAATGCCATCCGCCTTTTTCAGCCACTGGCGCGCATCGATTGGCGCTGAAGCCTCGAACGCCATCCGCTTGACCTCAGCGAGCGGCACGTTGTTTTCTCTTGATCGCTGATCCTCGACGGCTCCCGCCACCAATTCATCGAGCACAGACATTACTGCTTCCTTTCACAACACAATTGAACGGTCAGAATGTGACTCACAACTGGCGAAGCTGCGCGGCGATCTGTACCGCCTCAACGCTGGCTTCGGCCTTGTTGCGAGTCTCCTGCCACTCACTGGCCGGCACGGAATCGAGGACGATTCCAGCTCCGGCCTGCACGCTCGCTTCATGGTCGCGAATGAATGCAGTTCGAATGGCGATGGCCATATCGAGGTTGCCTGAAAAATCAAAATAACCGACGGTGCCGCCGTAAATACCACGGTCGGCCGGCTCAAGTTCATCGATAATCTCGATGGCGCGCGGCTTCGGCGCTCCGGACAGCGTCCCCGCGGGGAAGGCGGAAGTGAACACGTCGAACGCCGTCATATGCGGATCGACCTGCCCGGTAACGGTTGAGCAGATGTGCATGATATGGCTGAACCGTTTGATGTCCATCAAGGAAACGACTTCGACGCTTTCCGGACGGCACACGCGGCTCAGATCGTTGCGGGCCAGATCGACCAGCATGATATGCTCGCTGCGTTCCTTCGGGTCTGCCAATAGTTCCTTGGCGAGACGTTCATCTTCCTCAGGAGTGGCGCCTCGTGGTCTGGAACCGGCGATTGGGAAAGACATGGCATGGCCGTTGTCCACCTTGATCAGTGTTTCCGGGCTGGAACCGATGACGTTGAAATCACGTCCTTGAGCATCGGTGAGTGCCATGAAATACATGTACGGGCTCGGATTGAGGGTACGCAGCACACGATACACATCAAACGGATCGGCGGGAGAATCAATATCCAGTCGCTGCGAAATGACCACTTGGAACACATCACCATCGATGATATGGCGTTTGGCCTCTTCAACGGAACGTTCGTAATCGCTTTTCTCCGTGCGGAATCGCAGTTGGGGCTGGCCGACCGACTCGTCGAGCACATTGACCCGGGCTTCGTTTTCGACGGGTGCGGCAGCCTTGCGCTGCATATCATCCAGACGTGCCAGCGCTTCATCGTAGGCGGCATCGGCACGAGTCGGACGGTCATCGACATTCACGGCATTGGCAATCAGCCATACCGAGCCAGACACGTGGTCGACTACTGCGATGTCCGTGGCGAGAGCCAGAACGGTTTCCGGCTGTCCGGTCTCATTCGGGGCTTCGGCACGGAGCGTCGGTTCCCAATGTCGGATGGAATCCCATCCGACAGTACCAACGAGGCCACTGGTCAGATTCGGCAATCCCTCGACGTGCGGAGCCTTCAATGTCTTCAGCGCGGCATGTGCCACTTCGACAACATCACCGTCGGTGGGCACTCCGACAGGCACCTGTCCCAGCCAATCGGCTTTGCCGTTGTTCGAACGCAGCTGCGCCATGGAATTCACGCCGATGAAGCTGTATCGACTCCACGCTCCGCCAAATTCAGCCGATTCGAGGATGAACGTACCGGAACGGCCTCCTGCGAGACGCTCGTAGAAGCCGACTGGGGTCAATGAATCAGCCAGCAAACGGCGTACGATGGGGATGACACGGTAGCCTTGGTCGGCCAATTCATGGAACTGCTCACGGCTTGGCCATGTAGCACCCCACTTGAGGGTCTGTACGCTGCATTCGCTCACCGCTGACCCTCCTGTTCTTTGGTTCGATGGCCCACGACCACAGGCAGCTGTCCGCCTTCTTCAAAGCAGGAACGTTTGCCGGTATGGCAAGCCGCTCCCACTTGGTCAACTTCTACCAGAATGGCATCTCCATCGCAATCCAGCGCGAAGGACTTCACATACTGGGCATGTCCCGACGTATCGCCCTTACGCCAATACTCCTGCCTGGACCTCGACCAGAATGTGACGCGTCCGGTGGTGAGGGTACGTCTGATGGCTTCGTCGTTCATATAGCCGACCATCAGTACCTCTTTGGTATCGAACTGCTGGATGACGGCCGCGACCAAGCCTTTGTCATCGTGCTTGAGACGCTGTGCGATGCGCGGGTCGAGAGTGGTGGTGTTGTCGTATGCTTCGTTGGTCATGATGGTATTGCGATTCGTTGTTCAGTACTACAGGGTTGGTTTGCGTAGTTTCCGTGGTTCTATTCAGCGTACGGTGTATCCGGCTGCCTTGATGGCGTCTTTGACTTCACCGATGGTGACTTTGCCGTAATGGAAAATCGAGGCAGCGAGCACGGCATCGGCGCCCGCCTCGATTGCCGGCGGAAAATCCGAGGCTTTGCCGGCGCCGCCAGAAGCGATAATCGGGATTTTGACTTCCTTGCGGACAGCTTTGATCATCTCCAGATCGAAGCCTTGTTGGGTGCCATCGGCATCCATTGAATTAAGGAGAATCTCCCCCGCACCAAGTTCTTGGGCGCGCTTGACCCACCAAATGGCGTCAATGCCAGTGGATTTGCGCCCGCCCATGGTGGTGACTTCGAAACCTGACTGCGTATGTCGTTCTCCCTGTTCGCGACGTGCATCGACGGACAGCACAAGCACCTGATTGCCGAATCGTTCGGCGACACGACTGATGAGGGTAGGGTCATTGATGGCCGCGGTGTTGACGCCGACCTTATCCGCACCGCAACGAAGCAGGGAATCGACGTCTTCAGGGGTACGTACGCCGCCGCCGACAGTCAGTGGAATAAAAATCTGTTCGGCGGTGCGGCTCACCACATCGACCATGGTCTGCCTATGGGAGCTTGACGCCGTCACATCAAGGAACGTCAGTTCGTCCGCGCCCTGGCGGTAGTATTCCGCGGCGAGTTCGACCGGGTCTCCTGCATCGCGAAGATTCTCGAAATGCACGCCTTTGACCACTCGTCCCGCATCGACATCAAGACATGGAATGACTCGGACCGCCAGTGACATGCTGCTCTACTCCTTCACGCATAACGGTTGCAATGATTGCAAGAGTAACCGCAATACGTTACGTCGGTTCATGCGGATTCCGAGTAGCGGACAGAACCGGGCCTTTCGGAGGAATCAGTCACGTTCTTTGGCTGCAAGCTGTCCGCATGCGCCATCAATGTCCTGTCCTCTGGTATCACGCAGCGTGGCTGTGATGCCAGCGTTATGGAGAATCTCAAGGAATCTACGCTCGTCTTCTGGTTTGGACGCGGTCCACTTCGATCCCTCGATCGGATTGAGCGGAATCGGATTGACATGCGCCCAATCATCTCCATAGTGGTTCAGACGCTTCGCCAGCAATTTGGCATGTTCCGCCTGGTCGTTGATGCCGCGCATCAAGGCGTATTCGATGCTGACTCGCCGTTTGGAAGCCAGATAATAATCATGCGCAGCGTCGAGCACCTGTTTGGTGTTGAAACGCTTGTTCATGGGCACAAGTTCATCGCGCAATTCATCGCTCGGCGCGTGCAGGGATACTGCGAGACGTACTGGGATGCCTTCTTCGGCCAGTTTCCTGATGCCAGGCACCACGCCAACGGTGGAAACCGTGATGTTACGTGCGGAGATGCCGAAGCCTTCGGGAGGCATGGAACTAATTTGGCGGACTGCGCTCAAGACGGATTTATAGTTGCCCATTGGTTCGCCCATGCCCATGAACACGATGTTGCTCAGTCGTCCGGAGCCTCCGGCCACTTCACCGTCACGCATGGCCTTCGCGGCCACACGAACCTGCTCAACGATTTCGCCTGCGGACATGTTCCTGGTCAGTCCCAGTTGTCCAGTGGCGCAGAATGGGCAACCCATGCCGCAGCCGACCTGGCTGGAAATGCAAAGCGTGGTTCTGGTGGGATAACGCATCAATACGGATTCGATCAGCGACCCATCAAACAGGCGCCACAACGTTTTGATGGTGGTGCCTCCATCGGCGACTTGGCGTGTCACCTCATGGATGAGTTCCGGGAAGAAAGCTTCAGCCGCGTCGGAGCGTCTTGCCGCCGGAAAATCGGAAAATTCTTCCGCATTGACATCAAAATGGCCATAGTAATGATTAGCCAGCTGTTTGACCCTGAATTTCGGCAATCCAAGTTCCTTGGCCTTACCGATACGTTCCTCTTCGGACATATCGGCGAAATGCAGTGGCGGCTTGCCACGGCGGGCATGGTCTTTCGACAGCACATCCCGGAAGGCGCCCGAAGTGCCTCCAGGAGTGATGCCTGTTTCCAGCTGATCATTCATGGAATTCACGGTTATTGGCCCTTTCTCACATTCCGGTGGCCCACAGGAGCACGCACACGAAAGGAGCGCACAGAAGGATGGAGTCGACACGATCCATCACTCCGCCATGACCTTTAAGCAGATGGCCCATATCCTTAATACCAATGTCACGCTTCAGCATGGAAGCGCATAGGTCGCCGAAGGTTCCGGCTATACCGATCACGAAACCAGCGACAATAGGCACCCACCATCGAACCGTCCAAACGGATGGCTCGTAAGTGCAAAACATCACCACAAAAGAACCGGCCATGGCGAACAAGATGGATCCTGCCAGGCCCTCCCATGATTTCTTCGGTGAGATACGGGGACTGAGTTTATGTTTGCCAAGCCATGCACCTGCAAACAGACCACCGGTGTCACTCAGCGCGGGCATGAAGACAAGCATGATGGCATGCGCCACCGGATGACCGTTGAACGTCAACGGCATGATCAGGCAGGAGGCAAGCAGCGGAATGTACAGAACGGTGAACATGGAGACTGCCACATGGCTCAGTCGGCTGTGGCGCACTTCACCCTGTTCATGATTGAACGACGATTCGAGACGAGCACCTGCATCGGTGTGCGACAGTTTGTCCGCCACGGCCAGGGAAAGCCGACTGCCGAACGTCACCTTGGCACTTGCGGCGATCGCTACAAGCAGCAAGGAGGCCAGTACACAGACCGTCATAGCCACAATATGATGCTTGCTGTAGTAGGTGGCCAGCAAAGTCACCGCGGAACATGCCCACAGCGCCACCACGGGAATATGCAATCCCGCGGTGGCGAAATCGACGCGCAGCTCCCACAATGCGAGCACCATGAACAGCACGACAAGATAGACGAACAAATCAACGCTGATCAACAGGCATGCCAAGATGATGGCGATCAGGACGACCGCCGTGGCGATGGCCTGCGGCATGTTGCGTCCGGTTTTCTTGTTGATGGCGTTAATGGCCTCTTCGGCTTCTTTTTCGCGTTGCTCCTGTTTTTCCATCGTGGTCTCTCCTGTGGTACCGTGCGTCGATTGATGATTATGGAGATTCGAAGGAATCAGACCTCCATGATCTCCTTCTGCTTGGTTTCCAGCAGAGCGTCAAGCTCGTCGGTGGTCTGCTTGGTGACCTTGTCGAGTTCCTTGAGCAGACGATCGCCTTCGTCCTCGCCCATGTCGCCGTCTTTGATGGCCTTGTCAAGGGATTCCTTGGCCTTGCGACGAATGTTGCGCACCGCGACCTTGCCGTCTTCAGCCTTGCCCTTGGCAATCTTGACGTATTCCTTGCGACGCTCTTCGGTCAGCTCCGGCATGGTCAGGCGAATGACGTTGCCGTCGCGACGGGGGCTGGCTCCGAGATCGGAATCACGAAGCGCCTTCTCCACGGCGTTGGCCTGGGACGCATCGAAAGGAGTGACCGCCAAGGTGCGCGGCTCCGGAACACCGATGGTGGCAACGGCCTTCAGCGGGGTCGGTGCGCCGTAATAGTCAACGGTGATGCCGTTAAGCAGCGCCGGATTCGCACGACCGGTGCGAATACCGGAGAAGTTCTCCTTGGTGGATTCCACGGACTTGGCCATCTGCGCCTTGGCCTGATCGACGATAGTTGCCATTGTTTGCTCCTTTAATATTGTTGGTTTAATCGATATTCGGCTTTGAATGTCGTCACTCGGCGAGGGCGGATTCCGCGGTGGAAACCATGGTGCCGATCTCCTCGCCCAGCAAAGCCTGGGTCACATTGCCGGCGCCCTCGAGTCCGAAGACGCGGATGCGCTGCTTGTTGTCCCGCGCCATGGAAAGCGCCGCAGCATCCATGACCGCAAGATTGTCGACCAATGCACGGTTATAGCTCAGCGTGGCGAAGCGCTTGGCGTTCTCGTCTTTGCGCGGATCGGCAGTGTATACGCCGTCCACGCCGTTCTTGCCCATCAGCACCTCATCGCAGTGGATTTCCAGAGAACGCTGGATGGACACGGTGTCAGTGGAGAAATACGGCATGCCTGCTCCGGCGCCGAAAATCACCACGCGTCCCTTTTCCAGATGACGAATGGCCTTAAGCGGAATGTACGGCTCGGCGACCTGTCCCATGGTGATGGCGGTTTGCACGCGCGTGGCCTGTCCCTCCTGCTCGAGGAAATCCTGCAGAGCGAGGCAGTTCATCACCGTTCCCAGCATGCCCATATAGTCGCCGCGGGAACGATCGATGCCGGCCTGCTGCAGTTCGGCGCCACGGAAGAAGTTGCCGCCACCAACAACGATGGCGACCTGCACACCTTGCTTGACCGCGGGAACGATTTCCTCCGCAATACGACGAACGACGGTGGTGTCGATGCCGACTTTGCCTCCGCCGAATGCCTCTCCGGACAGCTTGAGCAGTACCCTGCGGGGATTGTCGCCAGTGTTTTCGCCAGTCATGAAATGCCTTTCTTACCCGAAAACCCATGAAATTTACCGTTTTCAAGACTATCGGCAAACACAGACACCAAAAACACGATGGGGTTTAGTGCAAAAAAATGTCCGCAATCCTGTTGGATTGCGGACATTGGAGATATGCCAAGCCCACGTTCGAAAGCGTGAGCTCAATTCACATCAGATTCACTCGGCGTCGCCCTTGCCGACCTCCACACGAGCGAAGGAAAGCGCGGTTCCCCCGACTTCCTTGAACAGGTCGCCGACGGTCTTGGACGGATCCTTGACGTACGCCTGCTCAAGCAGCACGGTCTCCTTGTAGAATGCGCCGAGACGGCCTTCCACGATCTTCGGAGCGATCTTCTCGATCACGGCCTCCGGCTTGCCCTTGCTCTTGAGCTCCTCCGTGGTCTTCTCGGTGGCCACGCGACGCTCGGATTCCAGCACATCAGCCGGAACATCCTCGCGGGTCAGCCACTGGGCGCCCATCGCGGAAATCTGCAGAGCGGCCTCATGAGCCACAGCAGCGCCGGCTTCATCGGTGGCAATCATGGCCACGATGCTCGGCGGCATCTCAGCGGACTTCTTGTGGGCGTAGACCTCGACATGCGGGCCCTCGACCTTGGCGAACTGGCCTACCTTGACGTGCTCACCGAACAGAGCAGCGGCTTCCTCGACGGCTTCCTTCACGGTGGTGTCACCGGAGGCTGCTGCCAGAACCTCATCCACGGAGGATGCTTCGGCCTTGACGGCGTCATCGAGCACGCTACCGGCGAATTCCACGAACTTCGGGGTCTTGGCCACGAAGTCGGTCTCGGAGTTCAGCTCGACCGCATAGCCGGTCTGGCCGTTGGCGGATTCGACAACGGTGGAGGCGATGGTGCCTTCCTGAGCCTTGCGGCCTTCACGCTTGCCAGCGGCCTGGATGCCCTTGGCGCGGATGATTTCCTTGGCGCGAGCCACATCGCCTTCGGCTTCGGTCAGGGCCTTCTTGACGTCCATCATGCCGGCGCCGGTTTCCTCGCGCACCTGCTTGATCAGAGCTGCAGTGATTGCTGCCATTGATTTGTCTCCTCTGAAAATTTGGTGATGCCCCGATGATGGGAGGCATAGCACCTCCCATCATAGAGCATGGTCTCACTCGGCCTTGGTTTCGCCTTCAGCCTCAGCCGGGGCTTCAGCTGCCGGAGCGCCCTCGGTGAGGAGCTCCTTTTCCCAAGCAGCCATCGGCTGCTCGGCTTCGCCTTCGGCCTTGGCGGCCTTGCCGGAACGCTCCAGCAGACCTTCGGCCACTGCGTCAGCCATGAGGCTGGTCAGCAGTTCGATGCCGCGGATGGCGTCATCGTTGGCGGCGATCGGATACTCAACGGATTCCGGATCGGCGTTGGTGTCGACGATGGCGACAACCGGAATGCCCAGCTTGTGGGCTTCCTCGACGGCCAGAGCTTCCTTGTTCACATCGACCACGAACATGGCGGACGGGGTGCGGTTCATGTTGCGGATACCGCCCAGCTGCTTAGCCAGCTTGTCCTTCTCACGCTCGAGGAGCAGCAGCTCCTTCTTGGTCAGACCGGAGCCGTGCACGTCGGTGAAGTCCATTTCCTCAAGTTCCTTGAGGCGGGAGACGCGCTTGGACACGGTCTGGAAGTTGGTCAGCATGCCGCCGAGCCAACGCTCGGAGACATACGGCATGTTCACGCGGGTGGCCTGAGCGGAAACAGCTTCCTGAGCCTGCTTCTTGGTGCCGACGAACAGCACGGTGCCGTTGTGGGCAACAGTGGCCTTGATGAAGTCGTAGGCCTTGTCGATCATGTCGAGCGACTTGAACAGGTTGATGATGTGGATGCCGTTGCGCTGGGTGAGGATGAACTGCTTCATCTTCGGGTTCCAACGACGGGTCTGGTGGCCGAAGTGCAGGCCTGCCTTCAGCATGTCGCTCATAGTGATCTGAGCCATGGTATTGCTACCTCTTTCTTTGTCGGTTCTTGCCTGGTCATGCGTTCCTGCGTGCAGCCAATGCCTTGCAGGCATCAGCCGACCGACACAGGTCGTCGCGAGCATGACGCGAATTGGTTGCGCACCGGTTGACAATAATTGGGCGGTTTGAAGCACTCGCGGCAGCGCTTCTCACCAAATTGGCGCACAAATATTAAAAATACCATGGGGCCACGTCTTTCTGACGTGGCCCCATGGTTGAATCGTCGTTCGCTGTTTCGATCACTTGCGATGGGTGCGCATGTAACGCATCGCCTCGCGGCGTTCTTCCTTTTCCAGACGATCAAGATAGACGTGACCGTCCAAATGATCAGTCTCGTGCTGCAGCATGCGGCCCATGATGCCATGGCCTTCCAACACTACCGGCTTGCCGTCCAGATCAATGCCCCGCACGCGAGCATAATCGGCGCGACGAGTCTTGTACCACAATCCTGGAACGGAAAGGCAGCCTTCATCGCCATATTGCTCTCCGCTGGTCTCCTCCAACACCGGGTTAAGCACATAGCCGATTTTGCCGTCGATATTGTAGGAAAACGCACGCAGACTCACACCGATTTGGTTGGCGGACAACCCGGCGCGTCCCGGGTCATCAACGGTATCCAACAAATCCTGCACCAGATGGCGCACCGCGGGCGTGATCTCCTTGATGGGATCGCATGGGGTGCGCAGCACTGGATCAGGTACGACTCGAATCTCACGGATTGCCAAAATTAACGCTCCTCGTTGTTCTTGGTTGCGGAAGGCTCGACGGACGGTGCCGTCTCGTCATCCGGTTCATCGGACTGCTTCTTGATTCTCTCCTGCATGGTATCAAATGCCTGCCGAACCTTCGGGCTGACGGATTCAGAAGCCTGCCGCATGCTTTCCGACGCCTGCTTGACGGTTTCGGTGGTGCGGTCGAGAATCTGGACGGTCTTCGGCAACGGCCTGTTGGAGGGTTTTGGCGCGTAAATCACGTTTTCGATGACGTCTGCGTAGCGCTGCAGCACCTTGGGACGAACAACTTTCAGGCTTGCCGTCAAGGTGCCGTCCTGTTGGTTGAATTCCTCATCGAGAATCTCGAATTTTCGTACGGATTCCGCACGGGAAACGTTCGCGTTGGCCTTTTCGACATACTGCTGCACGAAAGCGCGCACGGCATCGTTTTCCGCTACCTGCTTCATGGACATATCGGCATCAAGACCCTGCTGGGAAAGCCAAGAACGAGTCATATCAGAATCCAGTTCAATCAAAGCGCTGATGAACGGCTTGCCATCGCCAATGACCACAGCATGGGACACGATAGGACAGGTGTCGATGATGTCCTCCATCGGGGCGGGGCTGACGTTCTTGCCTCCGGCTGTGATGATGATGTCCTTCTTGCGGCCGGTGATATACACGAATCCATCATCGTCGATGGCCCCCAGATCGCCGGTCCTCAGCCAACCATCAGGCATTTTGACTTCAGCGGTCTTCTCAGGATTCTTGTAGTAGCCAAGAAAAACATTGGGGCCCATGACCTGCAGCTCGCCATCATCATCGGTGCGCACACCCATACCCGGCCCGGGCTTACCAACGGAACCGACGCGATTCGCATTTTGCCAGTTGACGATCATCGGAGCCGCGGTTTCCGTCATACCGTACCCCTGAATGAACGTGATGCCATCCATGCCATTGAAGAAGTGGGCAAGGTCGACGTTCAGCGGGGCGCCGCCGCATGCCAGATATTTCAGGTTCGGACCAAGCGCGGAACGAATGGACTTGCCGACGACGGACATGAAGAAGGAATGCTCGGCTCGGGCCACCATCGAATGATGTCCCCCGTCCTGCTCGTCCTTGGACCATTGCACGAAATGATCGAACGCCTTGGCGAAGACCCTGCCGCGAATACCCGCACCGGCCTTCTGCGAGGCAGCGTTGTACACTTTTTCGAACACACGTGGCACGCCAAGCAAATACGTCGGTTTGAAACTGCGCAGATCGGCGAGCAGATGCTTGGCTCCAGGCAGATAGCCGACCACGCCTTGTCCGCCAATCGCCACGTATTGGATATAGCGGGCGAAGCAGTGCGCCAACGGCAGGAACAGCATCAACCTGTTGGGCTGGTACAGCATCTCGTCAAGAATGATGTAGCCATTGAGCACGATATGCGTGAAGTTGCGATGGGACAGCATCGCACCCTTCGGACGTCCCGTGGAGCCCGATGTGTAAACGATGGTGAGCATGTCGTCCGCCTTGATCCGGGCAATGACCTGATCAAGGGTATCGTCATCGACGCCCTCTCCGAAATCGGCGACCGCGTCAAGACCGTCCGCTTTGAAATTGAACACGTAACGCAGCCCTTCATGCATGTCACGAATCTGTTCGAGCGTCTGCGTGTGGACGGAATCTCCAGCGAAGGCAATAACCGGCTCCACCTCTTCCACGATGGAAGCGGCCTGCTTGGCCGAATCGGTTTCATAAATCGGAACGCTTACCGCGCCGATGGCCGCGCATGCGAAATCGACCACACCCCACTCGTAACAGGTGGGAGAGTAAATGACCACCATGCTTCCGGCTTTGACTCCAAGACCGATAAGGCCCTTCGCCACGGCGCGCACACGAGCGAGCATCTGGCCTGCCGTCACATCATGCCATTGCCGAGTCTCATCATCCTGCCATTGTGCGATAAGATCATCCGGATTCTTCTGCGCACGACGCGACAGCAACGCATATACCGTGTCATCATCCGTGGTGCTGTAGGCCGGCTCTGGTACAAATTCTCTCAACATGGTTCTCTATAGTAGTTCCCGTATGCTTAAGGCACGCTGAAAGCCCTTGGCATCGACTGCGAACATCGACGCCAAGGGCTTTTTGCAGATTCCTACCGTATCATCGCATCAATGCGATCACCCGAAATCAGCCAAGACGCACTTCCACGTGGAGCCTTTGAGCCTGAATGCGGTGTTGCATCTCAACCGCGTTTCGCCGATGTTGAGCAAAGCCGCACATTCGAATTTCGTGGTCGAAGTCAACCAGCCGTTAATGGCGGACACGTTGATGGGAAGCAGACCAATCTTGGCATATAGATTTGCGTCTTCCTTCATACAATGGCCTATTATGGAAGCTGCGATTTTAAGCCTACGCATACAGTCCTCCGTTAGAATACGCTCTACATGCGCCGGCTTTTGCCGACCACGGAAGATGTCGATGGCATCGCACGACATGCGCGCGCCCAATAACGCCAAGGAATAGGCTTGCTTCGCGTCCCACGGTGTGGAATCGGACCGGATAACATGGAAGGGCACCCGCATGCCGGATAGTTGTGTTTCCAAAAACCCATCATATGAAGGAAGCTTCTCGACGGATTTTCCTATGCACTGCAGCCATTGGCCATTGTTTTCCGCTTCTTTAAGACCGACATACGAATCAGGGTCTGACGGTGGGATTTCGTCAGGCTCATTGCCTTCTATCTCCTTGTCGTCTTCCGGCTCCCGCTCAGAGCCGGACTGCCATTCCGGAGGTGAAACGCCATCGTCAGATAAGTCGTCCATTGCCATGGATCCCTCATTTCTTTACCTATTTAATGTCATCCAATATTTAATGTCATCCAACTCTCTTCACTGAGAAGGACCAAAAACATTAATACATAAAGACAATCCCCCCGTCAAGTCGACGGAGGGATTGTGGATAACTTTTTTATCCACAGGACGAAGCTATCTGATCAGTGGCTCGAAGCGACCGTAACCGGACAACGTTGGAAGCTCTTCAAATCGACATAACCGGTCGTGGCCATGGCTCTGCGAAGCGCCCCAACAAAATTGGTGGTTCCGTCGGCGTTATGGCTCGGGCCGAACATGACCTCCTGCAAGGAACCTACGGTGCCCACGTTAGTGCGGAATCCGCGCGGCAACGTCTGGTGGCGGGCCTCGGCGCCCCAATGCATGCCTTTGCCAGGAGCCTCGGAGGCGCGTGCCAGAGGCGAGCCCAGCATCACCGCATCGGCGCCCAGCGCGAATGCCTTGACGAAGCTGCCGGAATCACCCATACCGCCGTCGGCAATCACCTGCACATAGCGTCCGCCCGATTCGTCCATGTAATCGCGGCGGGCCTCGGCGACATCGGCGATGGCTGTGGCCATCGGCGCGTGCACTCCAATCGTGTTGCGGTTGGCGGATACCGCACCGCCACCGAAGCCGACAAGCACGCCAGCGGCTCCCGTGCGCATCAAATGCAACGCAGCCGTGTAGTTGGCCGCGCCGCCAACAATGACGGGGACATCTAGGTCATAGATGAATTTCTTAAGGTTCAGGGGCTCATGGTCCTTGGAGACATGCTCCGCCGACACCACGGTGCCACGAATGACAAACAGATCGACACCGGCCTCAAGCACGGTGGAATAATAATCCTGCGTACGCTGCGGAGACAGCGCGCCGGCTACGGTGACGCCGGCATCACGAATCTCATGCAGACGTTCGACGATGAGTTCCGGCTTGATCGGCTCAGCGTAAATCTGCTGGATGCGTTCGGTGGCCTTGTCCGCAGGCAGCTGCGCGATTTCGTCCAGCAGCGGCTGGGGATCGTCATAGCGGGTCCACAATCCTTCTAGGTCAAGCACGCCAAGCGCGCCCATCTTGCCCATGGCGATGGCCGTGGCCGGGCTGGTCACGGAATCCATCGGGGCGCCGATGACCGGCACGTCGAATTCATAGGCGTCGACCTGCCAAGAGGTGGACACATCCTGAGGATCACGGGTACGACGGGAGGGAACGATGGAGACATCGTCCAGCGAATAGGCCAGACGGCCCTTCTTGCCCAAACCGATTTCAATTTCCTGAGACATGGTTTCAAGGCTAATGCTCAGCTATGACAGTGCCTTCGCGCGTGTCCCCACGGTTTTGGACATTTCCATACGGAATTAACACACATGTAATAAGACGGAACCCATCACCTTCAATTCCGACAGGGAGGACAAACCATGGCCAAAATCAAGGTCGAAGGCAAAGTCGTCGAACTCGACGGCGACGAGATGACCCGTGTCATCTGGAAAGACATCAAGAACCGTCTGATCCTGCCGTACCTCGACGTGGATTTGGATTATTACGATCTGGGCATCGAAAACCGCGACGCCACCGACGATCAGGTGACCGTCGACGCGGCGAAGGCCATCCAGCGCGAACATGTCGGCGTCAAATGCGCCACCATCACCCCGGACGAGGCACGCGTCAAGGAGTTCGGCCTCAAGAAGATGTGGAAGTCCCCCAATGGTACCATCCGCAACATTCTCGGCGGCACCATCTTCCGCGAGCCGATCGTCATGAGCAATGTGCCTCGCCTGGTCCCGGGATGGACCAAGCCGATCGTCGTGGCACGTCACGCCTTCGGAGACCAGTACAAAGCCACTGATTTCAAGGTTCCGGGAGCCGGCACCCTCACCGTAACCTTCACTCCGGAAGACGGCTCCGAGCCGATTGAGCACGTCGTTTACAATTATGGCCCTGACGGCGGAGTTGCCCAGGTGCAATACAACGTGAACGATTCCATCCGAGGTTTCGCACGCGCCTGCTTCAACTATGGTCTGATGCGCGGCTATCCGGTGTACCTGTCCACCAAGAACACGATTCTCAAGGCGTACGACGGCCAGTTCAAGGATACGTTCGCCGAGGTGTTCGAAAACGAATACAAGGACAAGTACGAGGCGGCTGGCCTGACCTACGAGCACCGACTCATTGATGACATGGTGGCAAGCTCCCTCAAGTGGCATGGCGGCTATATCTGGGCTTGCAAGAACTACGATGGCGACGTGCAGTCGGATTCCGTCGCACAGGGATTCGGCTCCCTTGGCCTAATGACCTCCGTGCTGATGACTCCCGACGGGCAGACCGTCGAAGCCGAAGCCGCGCACGGCACCGTGACCCGCCATTATCGCCGTTGGCAGAAGGGTGAAAAGACCTCGACCAATCCGATCGCCTCCATCTTCGCATGGACCGGCGGTCTGAAGCATCGCGCCGACCTTGACAACACTCCGGAAGTCAAGCATTTCGCCGAAACTTTGGAGAAAGTCATCATCTCCACCGTCGAAGGCGGACAGATGACCAAGGATCTGGCCATGCTCATCGGACCGGACCAGCCTTGGCTCGATACCGAGGGTTTCATGAACGCCCTCGACGAGAATCTGGCAAAGGCTCTGGCAGAGTAATCTATCTGAGCTGTCGAAAGCCCGTATGCGCAATCACACACGCGTACGGGCTTTTTGACGTCCGGATATTACAATCGATGGTCAGTATAAGGAACGTCTATTCTTCCGCAAAGGACATGGCATGATTCTGCATCGCACAATCCCGGCGAAACGTCTGCTCGCTCTGCTGGCATCGGTCTGCATGGCAACAGCCATGGGGGCCTGCTCGCCCAACGGTGATTCGCAATCGCAGCAACAGCCGTCATCACAATCCAGCGCAACAGCCGATGCCGGCAATGTGGCGATTTTCGCTCCGACAGACAGCATCACCATCTCTCAACAGACGCCATTGAGCAAATGGGAAAAACTCGTTCCCGAAATCGTGTCCTCGTTGAAACGGACCGGTGTCAAAAGCGGCGACATCACCGTGAAAACCGCTTCGAACCTCGACAAACAAAGTCAAAGCGTCCAAGACTATGTGGTGAATCACATCAACGGAACCGAGCATTCGTCCACGAAAGCCAAAACCACCTTGGTGGTGGCGCCTGTCGCCGAGATGCCGGAATCCGACAGGCAATACGGCGACTATGCACGGCATGATATCACGTGGAACTCCGACGCGTCGGATGAGGACGAACAGGATTATGCGCAATCAGCGCAACGGCTGGTTTCGGCGTTGCAGCTTGCGCAGAATGAAGGAATGAAGGTCGTTCTGATCTCCAATACGCTTCAAGGGTATGCGCCGGACATGTACGTGCCGATGACCACGGCCGAGCAGATTGGAGAACTGCAAGCCAAAGAGCTCGTCAACAAGCTCGAGCTCGACAAGGCATCGTCCGATGCCCCCAAGCAAATCGAGGTACTACTCCCCTACGACGCGGCCGACGGACATGATGCCAAAACGGACACGTCCTTCGCCCAGAACATGTTCAAAGGCATCTGGAAAGTGCTCGAACCGTATTTCAAGGACGGCAAAGCGGCATCTCCTTCCGAGACGCTCACCGCTTCGACCACCAAGGATGACTGGCGGTCCGTGGCATTCGATTCGTCAAAAGCCGAACAAATCAAATCGGTGCTTGCCGAACGTCTCGACGCGGACAAGGACGATTCGCACCCTGTCCACCTTGATGGCGTCATCTCCTGCAACGACTATGTGGCGAAGAACATCGCCGACGAGTTGGACAAACTCGGCTACACAGGTTCCTCAGCCGATATCAACCCTTCCATCTCAATTTCCGGCATCGTGGACAGCATCACGGGCAAAAAAGACCTGAAACGGCAGGCAGTGCCTGACCCTGCGAAGACGTCGTCATCGGATGACGACAGCGATTCCGATAACAAGGAAAACGCAAAATGGCCGATCATCACCGGCTATGGGGCCTATATCAGTTCCATGCCGAACATCGTCAACGGCAAGCAATGGATGACCGCCATGGAGAACCGCAAGGCGTTGGCCGATGACATCGCGCAGACATGCGTGCGACTGAACACTTCGGGCAAACTTTCCAAACTCGGTTTCATCCGTTCCGCAACGGTCGAGGGGAAGAAAATTACGACCATCCATGAGGAGACATTGGCGATCAGCGCCGACAATCTCAAGAAAACGCTGATTGAACCCGGCTACATTTCGCTGGCGGATGCGGGCCTATGATTCTTCCGGGATTCTTCCGGATATGGTGGGGGCCGATGGCATCACTCGGATGTCACCGGCCCCCATCATATTTCGAACATCATTCGGCGTGAGCCGCCGGCTTCCTCGGCACGTAGATGACCTTGTCGATCAACGTCCGGTAATGTTCAACCACTGCCTGCCTGCGGGCCTTCATGCTCGGCGTGACCAAACCGTTCTCCTCAGTGAACTCGTCGGGAACGATTTCGAACTTGCGGATTGATTCGGCACGTGAGGCGAGCTCATTGGCTTTGTTGACGGCACGCTCCACTTCCGCACGCACAATGGGGTTCTTCGAGGCTTCATCCAAATCAGCGACCTGTTCCGCTCCCTTGGATTCCAGCCATAGGTTCGTCTCCGCCAAATCAAGGGAGATGATTGCGGCGATGAATGGCTTGCGATCGCCGATCATGACGCATTGGCTCACCACCGGCGAAGTCATGATGGATGCTTCCATCTCGCATGGGGAGACGTTCTTGCCACCTGCGGTGATGATGAGATCCTTCTTACGCCCGACGATGGAAACGAAGCCGTCATCATCAATGGAGCCGAGATCACCGGTATGCAGCCATCCATCGACAATTTGCTGCTTGGTAACGTCAGGATTGTTGTGGTATCCGGCGCATACGGCAGGGCTCTTTATGCACAGCTCCCCTTCTTCGTCGACCCCCATGGTCACGCCTTGCAGAGGCAAGCCGATGGTGCCGATCTTGTAGCCTTCGGTCGGATTGACGCTCGAGGGGGCGCACGTTTCGGTCATGCCGTAGCCTTCCAATAGCGGCAGACCGACACCGTTGAAGAAATGCGCGATAGAGGAATCAAGCGGCGCTCCGCCGGAGACCGCATACTCGACGTGGCCGCCGAACACTTCCATGATTGACGAATACACCAGCTTGTTGTACAGGGCATGTTTTGCGTTCAGCGCGAGTGGAATGCTCCCACCGGACTGCTGAGCATGCGACCAATCGTATGCCGTCTGGGTGGCGTCAGCGAAAACACGTCCCTTGAAACCGGCTCCGGCCTTCTGCGAGGCCGCATTGTAGATCTTTTCGAAAATCCGCGGCACGGCGAGGATGAACGTCGGTTTGAACGCCTTGAAATCGGCGAGAATGGTCTTCAGATTGCTGGACAGACCGAGTGAAACGTTTCCGGCAAAGCAGAAGAACTGCATGTATCGGGCGAATACATGGGCGAGCGGCAAGAACAGCAGCAGTCGACGATTCGGTTTCATGGCGATGTCCGGCATGGAGTTGACGCCGGAATAGGTGATGAACACGAAATTGGCATGCGTCAGTTCAACGCCCTTCGGGGTACCAGTGGATCCCGACGTATATACGATGGTGGCTAGATCGGAGCCTTTGACCGCTTGTTCACGTTCAAGGAATTCGGCGTCGGAGACCGCGCGGCCGTATTCGATGATCGTGTCAATTGCACCAAGTCCGATGACGTACACGTCGCCAAGATCCGGGCACTGATCACGGACGGATTCGATTTTGTCGCGCTGGAAATCATCCTCAGCGAACGCCATCTTGACATTGGCATCATTGAAAATCATCTTCACCTGCGCCGGCGAATTCGTTTCATAGACCGGAACGGTAAGGGCGCCGATGGACATGATGGCCACATCAAGCGCGGTCCACTGCCAGCAGGTATGCGCGATAATGGATACCGAATCTCCAGGCATTACGCCACGAGCGATAAGTCCTTTGGCGAGGGCGACGACCTTGTTTTTGAACTCCGCAGCGGTGAACGCCACCCATTCGCCCTGAGCGTTCTTGTATTCGACAAGATTGTCGTCAGGAGTGCGTTCCACACGCTCCTCAAGTACTGAGAAGATGTTTTTGTCCGAGTCAATTCCCTGTTCCAAAGGGCGCGTGTATTCCTTGATCATAAGCTTCTCGCTCCTCGAAATCTAATGTACAGACAGCATCATAGCCGGAATACCGCACTTTTTCTTTAAGGCCACGACCCCAGGACAACGACAACACCCGTGGATATGGCCGTTACAACGGTTTCAGTTCAACCCGCATCGGCCTCACTCTGCCCGACGGATCCGCATAATCACGTCCTCCGCTCTTGAGGCCCCAATGCAGGCATCCATCGGCGCAATGTTCCGAGCCACCTTCAACACGAGCGAAACGCTCCCCCTTGGCGATGACGGCCCCGACCGGTCGCGTAGTGACCGCGGGTTCAAACGTCGACGTCAGGCTTCCCGTTTCCGCACCGTGGCGAAGCGTTACCACGGATTTGCCCGCCACTTTGCCACTGAAGGCGACCACACCATCCGCGGGCGCGATGATGGCGTCTTGCGGCCGTGCACGCAAATCCAAACCGCGATGCCCAGGCAACCATTGTTTAGCCGGCGCATCATATTCGCCGATTACTTGCGCGTGCTCCAAAGGCCACTGCATTGATGTGCGGCATGCCGCTTGTGCGACTTCATGCGCCACGTCATCAGCCGATTGCGCGTATGCCGACGCCGTAGGTTGCGCGCAGCATATCGTGAACGCGATGTTCGCCAATACGCATACGGCCATCGCCGCGGCGCACCGGTGCCGGTTGCGCTTGTCAATGTCATCGGACATCTTATTGTGTCGAACACGCCGACGGTATTCCCATTTGTTCATGAGGCCTCCTGTGGTCCGCGTCTCTATCCGGGAATCGATATCATGGCACGTTCGAAGACCGCCCGTCGACTTGGAACGACCTTGTGGTCGGAGAACAACACTTATCCACAGATGCCGGGCGTGTCGCGCCATGACATGCCAAAACGCCACCGAACGTGGCATACGATGGGACACATGAGTGACAACACTACGCAACGCAAGGCATTGCAGCAGTTGGAGAGCGAGCCGTCCGAGGAACGCATCGCCTACTACCGCAAGCCATTCATGGTGCTATGGGCCGCCATTCAGGAGGCTTCAAGCGAGCTGCAGGACGATTACACGCTTTCACCCGAATTGTCCCAGTTATGGGTTGGCGAGCAAATACGGCAGGTTTCGGATTCGCTAGTGGATCGGCTCGCGGAAATCGCCGTGGCGCATGGCGAGTCAAAATCGAATGTGGCACGTGCGGCCAACGCAAGTCCCGACAACGTCATACGTCGCTTCCCTCGACTCAAGGCTGATGCGGCACACGACCGCACACTCATTGACGACGTGCTCGATTCGTTGGAATAGCAGCGAAAAGTTCTTATGGAAACAAAAAAGCCCTTGGAAAACCAAGGGCTAAAAAGCTCCTGCGACTGGGCTTGAACCAGTGACCGTTCGATTAACAGTCGAATGCTCTGCCAACTGAGCTACGCAGGAATATGTTCCGGAGTACCCGAAACTGCGCTCCTGCGACTGGGCTTGAACCAGTGACCGTCCGATTAACAGTCGGATGCTCTGCCAACTGAGCTACGCAGGAATATGTTCCCACCGGAAGACTTAGCTTCCGTGCACAAGTCACATATATTACACGAATCAGCCATTTACGCAAATCATACGTATCACAGCGTGTCGCAACGTCACCATTCAAGCTCTTCGATATCCATCGGATGCTCGTTGACCTCAATCGATGACACACGTCCATCATGCATGCGAATTACACGGTCCGCAATCGGCGCAATCGCAGAATTATGCGTCACGATCACCACTGTCGCGCCCTTCTTGCGGCTCATGTCCTGCAGAATGCGGAGCACTTGCTTGCCGGTGTTGTAGTCAAGCGCGCCGGTCGGTTCGTCACACAGCAGAATCTTCGGATTCTTCGCTACCGCTCGAGCGATCGCCACACGCTGCTGCTCGCCGCCCGACAACTGCGCGGGAAAATTGTCGACGCGGTCCGCAAGCCCTACGTCGGCGAGCGCCTGTCGGGCGTCTTGTGCGTCGGGAACGATTTGTGAGGCGAGTTCCACGTTTTCGCGTGCGGTGAGGTTGGCGACGAGGTTGTAGAACTGGAATACGAAGCCGATGTCGGTGCGGCGGTATGCGGTGAGTTGTTTGGGTGTGTAGTTGGAGATGTCTTTGCCGTCGATGATTACTTGTCCTGAGGTGTTGGTGTCCATGCCTCCTAGGATGTTGAGCACTGTTGATTTGCCTGCGCCGGATGCGCCGAGGATGATGGCGAGTTCGCCTTGTTCGATGGTGAAGGAGACGTTGTCGTTGGCGGTGATGGTGGTGGATCCCATGCGGTAGAGCTTGGTGCTGTTTTTCATTTCGATGTATGCCATGTTCCGCTCCGTTTTCTTGTTTGGCGTCCATGCCGTTTTTGTTTGTTGTTTTTAATATACGACTAAAGTGGTGTTTGTGGTTCCATGCCGAGGGGAAGGATTTTTCCATGGATGTCTCCGATGATGCCGACCGTTTGCAGACGTTGTTGTATAGTTCCTATTCCGCCGATGTTGTCCGGCAGTTGGAGCGTCCTTTGTTGGATGATGGTGTGCCGTTGATGCGTATGGCTGCTTCTGCGGTAGCTCGTGTGACGTTGTCGTTGCTTGATGATGAGGATTTGGATGTTGAGGATGCGCGGGTCACGGTGTTGGCTGGCGCTGGGGACAATGGTGGCGATGGCTTGTATGCGGGGGCTGAGTTGGCGCGTGAGGGTGCGCAGGTTACCGCGGTTGCTGTTGGCCGTTCGTTGCATGAGGATGCGTTTAGGGCGTTTGTTCGTGCGGGTGGGCGTGTGTTGGTGTTGGATCCGGCGGCTGATATTCCTGGGTGCACGTCTGGTTTTTCCGCGGGTGAGGCTGGTGAGCGGCTGCAGGCTGCGGTCGAGTGTGCGCGGGGTTCGCATGTGGTGCTTGATGCTATGACGGGGATTGGCGTGGCCGGCGCGTTGCGTGGTGTCGCTGGCACGTTGGCTTCGTCTTTGGGTATGGATGGCGTGTTGCCGGACAAGCCTGCGTTGCCGAACAATGACCCTTCCGCTGATTTGCCGTTGGTGGTGGCCGTCGATGCGCCGTCGGGTGTGGGTGTTGATGATGGTTCGTTGCCGGGGCCGTATATTCCTGCGGATGTGACGGTGACGTTCGGTGCGATGAAGCCGTGTGCGATGGTGCCGCCGGCTTCGTATGCTTGCGGACGGATCACGTTGGTCGATTTCGGTTTCGATGTCGATGATGCTGTTCCGTTTGCCGAGATGACGGATGGCGATTTTGTGGCGGATTCGGTTCGTCTTCCGTCTCTTGCGGATGGCAAGTATTCGCGTGGAGTGGTTGGTTTGGTGACTGGTTCGGCGCGGTATCCGGGTGCTGCCGTGTTGTCGGCGAGGGCCGCGGCGTGCGCGAATGTGGGCATGGTGCGTTATCTGGGGCCACAGCGTGCGCAGGATATGATATTGGCCGTGTTGCCGGAGGCTGTGTTGGGCAAGGGCCGGGTGCAGTCGTGGGTGGTTGGATCCGGTGTGCCCGCCGAGGGTGACGTTGCTTCCGGTGATGACATGCAGCGTGCGACCATTGCCGCGCTGCTGGATCATTACGCGTTGGAGGATGGCGATGGCTCGCGGAACGAGCGGGCGGAGGGCATGCCTCCCATTGTGGTTGATGCCGGCGCGTTGGATTTGCTGCCGTGCCATGTTGTGCCGCAGGTCGTTATCACTCCGCATGCCGGCGAATTGGCCGCATTGCTGAATCGGTTGGATGCCGATATGGCCGATGTTGTTTCCAGGCAGTGGGTGGAGGCCCGGCCATTGCGGGCGGCGTTGCGCGCGCATGAGCTTACGGGGGCCACGGTGCTGCTTAAGGGCGCGGTCACCATTGTGGTTGGAGCTGATGGAGATGGGAACACGCGGATCATCCTGTCCGGGCGCGCGCCTGCCTGGATGGCCACCGCCGGTTCGGGCGATGTGTTGGCCGGCGTGTTGGGCGCGTTGCTGGCGCAGCAGGACGACATGCTGTCCGACGATCCGGCTTTGGTTCCGGAGGTCGCCGCGGCCGCCGCGTATATGCATGGGCTTGCCGGCGCGATGGCCAGCGGGTCGGAGCAGCGCGGATGGCATCGTCCGCATCTGTATGGGCATGCGGGCAAGACTCCGGCGAGCGCGATCGGGCATCCGATTGTTGCCGGTGATGTCGTCGCGGCTGTTCCCCGGGCTTTTGGCGAGCTGCTCCGCTGACCGTTTCGTGGAGGGTCATTCCACTGATTTCAATGCTTCGAGCATGTCCACCGTTTCGAGCTGGCGGTATACGATCCAGCCGAGCACGGCTAGTACCACGGCCACGACGATGGCCGGGGCCGCCAATGCGATCCAGCTGATGGCGGGGTCGAACATGACTTCGTCGGGTGGCACTTCGGTGATGATGTATCGGTGCAGCCATTCTCCGAAGCCGTATCCGGCGAGTATGCCCAGCAGTGACAGCAGGATCGTTTCGCGGTAGATGTACATCGTGGTCTCGCTGGTGTGGAAGCCGAGCACTTTGATCGTGGATAGCTCGCGTATGCGTTCCGACACGTTGAGGTTGGTCAGGTCGTAGAGGATCACCACGGCCAGCAGCACGGCCACGAGAATCAGCACTTCCATGATCTGGTTGAGCGATCCCACGATTGTGGACACCATGTTCTTCTGCGTCGTGTTCTGCACGACGCCGCGCACGGCGGCCAGTTTCATGAATTTGGCGCCTTGGCGTTCCGTGTTGGCGTTGCTGTGGTCTTTCAGTCTGACCATGTATGCGTTTGTGCTGTACTGGTCGCCGAACACGTGTTCGTAGCATTGCGCGTTCATGAATATGAAATGGCCGATGTACATTTCGCTGATGCCGGCGACTTTGATGGTGCGTTGCGCGCCGTTTTCGTCGTTTACCGTGAAGGTGTCGCCGACCGAGACGTTGAGCATTTCGGCGAGCCGTTCGGAGATTACCGCGCCATTGTTGACCAGTATCTGTGGTTGGTGTGTTTTGCGGTCGCGTAATGTCAGGTATTCGTTGAAGTTGTATGCGTCGTCGGTGGCCAGCAGGGTGATCGACTGCTTATCGTTCTCCTTGCCTGCGGTTTTCGACAGTTCCTTGTAGCGCACCGCTGTCGAGGATTGGACGGTTTTGCCCTTCAGCGTCGTGGCGATTTCCTCGCGTTGCGCGCTGTTGGTGTCGGATTCCTCGGCGACGATCAGGTCGTAGTGGATGAGTTCCTCGAACTGTCGGTTTCCTATCTGTCCGATCGAGGATTGAACGGCGAGGCCGGCCGTCAGCAGGGATACCGCTCCGCATACGCCGAAGATCGTCATGAACATGCGTGTTTTGTATCGGAAGATGTTACGGGCGGTCACTTTGTGTGTGAAATTCAGACGGTTCCATAGTGGTGGGAAATGTTCCAAAAGAATTTTCGAGCCTTTGGCCGGCGGCTTGGGCAGCAGTAGGCTCGCCGGTTTTTCGCGCAGTTCCTTGGACGCGGCCAGCCATGCCGGCACGACGGCGCTTATCCATGCAAGTGCGAATGCGGCCATGGTGATCCAGGGGTGGAATTTGAGCATGATGTCCGGCATGGTGAATCCCGCGCTGTATGCGTGGGCGACGATAAGCGGCAGCAGCGTGTGGCCGGCGAGCACGCCGATGCATGTGCCCAGGGTGGATGCGGCGAATCCGTATACGGTGAATTTGAGCATCACATCCGCGTTGCCGTAGCCGAGCGCCTTCAACGTTCCGGAATTGGTGCGTTCCTCGTCCACCATGCGTCCCATGGTGCTGAAGGTGACGAGCGCCGCGACGAAGTAGAGGAAGATCGGGAAGATGTCCGCCAGTTTCGCCACGATGCCTTCGATGACCATGTACACGCAGTAGCCTTGCGAGGTCAGGTCTTCGCGGCGGCCGCTGACGGAATAGGCCGGGACGGTGAGATTGTCGATCTTCTCCTCGGCGAGGGTTATCTGCCGTTCGGCTTCGGATATCTTGCGTTCGGCTTCGGGCTTCTGCGCGTTGAATTCGGCGAGTTTGCTCTGGTATTCCGTTTCGGCCTTGTCGATGTCCCTCTGGCCTTGGATAAGCTGCGTGACGCCGTCTGCGACTTGCTTGCCGGCCTGCGACACCGCTTTGCCGAGCTCGTTTTGTTTTTCGGCTATCTGTTTGGATGCCTGTGCGAGATTGTCCGCATTGCTCCGATACGCCTGCGAACCTTGGTCGAGCCGCGCTACGGCGTTCTGGTATTGTTGCAGTCCCGCATTGTAGGCGTTCAGCTGTCTGTTGTATTCGGCGCAGGCTTCGTTGTACTGGTTGATCGCCATGTCGTATTTGCCGCGTATTTGTTCGTAGAGTTTGCCGGTGATGCCGGTCTGTTCCCATTTGCCGAGCGTCGCGCCGACTTTGTCGAGCACGGTTTTGCTTGTTTCGAGTTGTTCTCGCGCCGCGTCCAGCTGCGTTTTGCCGTTCGCCAGCTGGTTCCATGAATCGGAGAGCTGGTTCTGTCCTTGAGCCAGTTGCGTCCGTGCCGCCTGCAGTTGCGTCTGTCCGGAGGCGACCGACGCGTTGGCCGAGGCCAGTTGCGCTTGCGCCGTGGCCAGCTGGGCCGCGGCCGCCAAGTCCCATATCGACCAGCGTCTGCACTGGATCGGCCGCGTTCTTGACGAGTTCGGAGGCGAGTTCCACGTTCTCCTTGGCGGTGAGGTTGGCCACCAGATTGTAGAACTGAAACACGAATCCGATGTTGTTGCGCCGGTAATCGGTCAGTTGCTTCGCGTTGAAGTCCGAGATGTCGACGCCGTCGATGATGACCTTGCCTTCGGAATTCGTGTCCATGCCGCCCAGGATGTTGAGCACCGTCGATTTGCCGGCTCCGGATGATCCCAGAATGATCGCAAGCTCGCCGCGTTCGATGCCGAAACTCACATCGTTGTTGGCGGTGATTGTGATGTCGCCCATATGGTAGCGCTTGAAGCTGTGCACCATTTCGATATATGCCATCGTCGGTCCCTTCCTAATGCTTTCCACTAGGACACCCGTCTATTCAGACAACATGTTGATTTAATTTCGGATTGATTGTATGTTCGAAATGGTCGGCATGACAATCATCACAATCGCCGAAAACGTCTAGATTAGCCTTTTTCAAAACCCAAGCGAGCCTTTCCGCCCCAATGACTTTCAGGAAACGCCGCACGCGAAGACGAAAACGTCCTTCACGAACATGGGTACGGTACACTGGCGGAAGACAGACGCACGCTACAAGAAGGGTTTCCCGATGACCGTTGCAGTTCCGACCATCACCGACGTCGTTTTCGATTTCTGCGGAGTGTTGCTGGATTGGCGGACACGGGCATGCCTTGAAGGCAGATTCGACGACGCGACCGTCGACCGCATCTGCGCCGACGACGACCCCTGCGGCTTCTTCGGATACGAGGACCGTATGGACGCCGGGGAGGACTTCGATTCGATATGGCCCGATGTGGTGGCCGAGCAGGGAGAACGCGTCGCCGGGATCTTCCGTTATTACATCGCGCATTACGACGACGCGCTGCCACGCATGCTGCCCGGCATGGAGCGGCTGCTGCGCGATCTGAAGGCGGCCGGCTATGGCGTGTGGGGATTGACGAATTGGTCCCATGAGACGTTCCATTTCGCATTCGAGAAGTTCCCGCAGCTTGCCGAACTGCTGCAGGGCACCATCGTCTCCGGCGTGGAGAAGATGCACAAGCCGAACGCCGACATCTACGAACTGGCGATGAGCCGTTTCGGCCTAAGCCCCGAGAGCAGCGTGTTCCTCGACGACACCGCGAAGAACGTCGCCGGGGCGCGGTCGGCCGGCATGCACGCCTTCCGTTTCGTCGACGCCGACCAGGCGCGCAGGGACCTGGAATCCTTGGGCGTGCGCGTGTGAGCGCGGCGGACGTGCGCCTGCGTCCCGCGGAACGGGCCTCGGCCATGCGCCCATATCATCGTCCGCTGTAGGCCGCGCATCCACCGACCGCGTGTCCACTATGCAAAACGAAGCGCTATAAATCGTCGTTTCGTAAAGCGACGCTGGTATAAATGGGCGTTATGACCCTCCTTCAGCTGAAATACATCGTCAAAATAGTGGAATGCGGCTCCATGAACGAGGCCTCGCACGAGCTGTACGTATCCCAGCCCGCGTTGAGCTCCTCGGTGAAGGAGCTTGAGAACGAGCTCGGCATCGAGATCTTCACCCGTTCCTCCCAAGGCATCGCGTTGACCGTGGACGGCGCGGAATTCCTCACCTACGCGCGTCAGGTCCTCGATCAGGCGTCGCTGCTGGAGGAACGGTACAAGAACGCGAAACCCCGCAAACAGCTGTGCTCCGTGTCCACGCAGCATTACATGTTCGCCGTGGAGGCGTTCGTGGAGATGATCGACTCCACCAAGTCCGACGAATACGAGTTCACCATCCGCGAGACCCGCACGAAGGACATCATCAACCAGGTGGCGAACATGCTTTCGGAGATCGGCATCATCTACCTGTCCGACTTCAACAAGGACGTGATCGGCAAGCTGCTGCGCGAGAAGCATCTCGAGTTCCATCCGCTGTTCCGCGCGCCGTTGCACGTGTTCATCTCGCGCGACAATCCGCTGGCCGGCAAGAAGAAGGTCACCATGGACGATCTGAAGCCGTTCCCGTTCATCCAATACGAGCAGGGCGAGGAAGGCAGCTTCTTCTTCGCGGAGGAGGCCGTCTGGCCGGAGTACTCCCCCAAGCAGATCAACGTGACCGACCGCGCCACGATTCTGAACTTCATCATCGGCCTGAACGGCTACACGGTGTGCACCGGCATCGACAACGGCGATCTCAACAACGAGAAGATCGTCACCGTGCCGCTCGACACCGATGAGACGATGCTTGTCGGATGGATCACCAATGAGCGCGCGAAGCTGTCCAAGGCCGCCGAAACGTACTTGGAGAAGCTCAAGTCGGTGGTCGCCAGCCACGGCTACACGCTCATCGACTGACCCCGGAACAGAGGAACCACAACGAAAAGGCACTGTACTGCCCGAAAGCAGCACAGTGCCTTTCTGTCATATCCGAGACTATGACAGCCGATGAGCGCGGTTCAGCGCGAACGCCGCAGTCAGGCGCCGTACTGTTCCAGGTACGCGTCGGCGGCGGCCTTGATCTCCGGTGTGACGTACGGGGTGCCGTCGGCGTTCTGGATGTGCTGGCCGGCTTCGAAGATCTCCTTCACGTTGGCGATGGCGAACACCGGGAAGCCGAATTCGGCTTCGACGGCCTTCACCGCGGACGTGTCGGAATCCTTGGTCTTCTCCATGCGGTCCACGCTCAGTACCAGGCCGATGACCTCGACGTTCGCCTCGGCCTTGAGCTTCGGGATGACCTCGCGCACAGCGGTGCCGGCGGTCATCACGTCGTCGACGAGCAGGACCTTCATGCCGTCCGCAAGCTGCGTGCCGACCATCATGCCGCCGTCGCCATGGTCCTTCTTCTCCTTGCGGTCGAAGGTGTAGCCGACCTCCATGCCATGGGCGGACGTCAGCGCGATGGCGGTGGACACGCCCAGCGGGATGCCCTTGTAAGCAGGGCCGAACACGGTGTCGACATCCTTGGGCAGGTTGCCCGCCTCGATCTCCTCGACAATCTTCTCGGCGTAGAACGCGCCGAGACGGGCGATCTTGCGTCCGTCGTTGAATGCGCCGGCGTTGATGAAGTACGGCGACTTGCGGCCGGACTTCAATGTGAACTCGCCGAATTTCAACGCCTGCGATTCCAGCAGGAACTCGGTGAAACGATGGTCGAGCGATGCGGTCATTTGCTTGTTCTCCTTACATTGATCGATTACGAAATTTCAGCGCCAGGTCTCGCCTTTGGCGAGCTTGTCGGCGAGTTCGGGACGTTCGTCGAGCAGATCGTCGAGTTCGCGGGCCACGCGCAGCGGCGCGGTCGGCTCGAACAATGCGGCCGCGCCGACTTCGACGGCGTTGGCGCCGGCATACAGGTATTCGAGCGCGGTCTCGCCGGAGTCGATGCCTCCGATGCCGATGATCGGTATTTCTGGCAATGCGGCGCGCACGCGCCATACCGCGGCCAGCCCGACCGGCAGGACGGCCGGGCCGGACACGCCGCCGGTGACGTGCGTGATGACCGGCTCGCCGGTGCGGATGTTGATGCGCATGCCGAGCAGCGTGTTGATCAGGCTCAATGCGTCGGCTCCGCTTTCCACCGCGGCTCGTGCCGGCACGGTGATGTCGGTGACGTTCGGGGTGAGTTTGACGATCATCTTCTTGTCGGTGAGCTTGCGCAGTCTGGTGATGAGGCGGCTCAAAGCCACCGGGTCGGTGCCGACGCTCATGCCGCCTGCGGACACGTTCGGACAGCTCACGTTGATTTCCAGCATGTCGGCCGGGGAATCGTCGAGCTTGGACACGACTTCCGCGTAGTCGTCGTCGCAGTGTCCGGCGACGTTGGCGATGACGGTGGCGTTGATGGCCTTGAGTTTCGGCAGATCGTCCTCAAGGTAATGGTCCACGCCGGGATTCTGCAGGCCGACGGCGTTGATGTTGCTGGAGGGGCCTTCCGCAGTACGGATGCCAGGATTGCCTTCCCATGGCACCGGAGACACGCCTTTGGTGGTGACGGCGCCCAGCTGGCTCACGTCATAGAACCAGCGCACGGCAGCATATTGGAACGTGCCGGAAGCGGTCGCCACCGGATTCTTCCACGGGATACCAGCCACCTGGGTGGGATGCTTCCATTCGTGCTGTTCGTACAGGTTCGCATGTTGTTCTGCGGTCATGCTCACTCCCCCCATCCCAATTGTTCGCGGGTGAACACAGGTCCGTCCGAGCAGACCTTCAATCGTCCTTCGGCGGTGTCGACGGTGCACAGCACGCATGTGCCGTATCCGCAGCCCATGCGCTGTTCCAAGCTCAGCTGTGCCTCGATGCCGCGTTTCGCCGCCCATGCGGCGACGGCCTTCATCATCGGCAACGGCCCGCATGAGAGGATGACCGGCTTCAGCTCGCCGTTCACCAGTTCATTTTCAATACGGTCAAGGAGCGTTACGACATTGCCTTCGGATTCGTCGATGCTGTATGTCTTGTCCGCGTACCGGCCGACGTATCCGTCTCCGAAACGCACGTTGCGGTATCCGAACACCGCGGTGCTCGTCGACCCCTCCGATTCGGCGATGGCCTGCGCGGCGCGCACCAGCGGCGGCACGCCGAGACCGCCGGCCACCAGCACGTAGTTCGCGTTCTCCTTGGTGTTGAAGGAGTTGCCGAGAGGACCCATCACCCGAATGGTGTCGCCCGCACGCAATTCGGAGAATTCGGCGGTGCCTTTGCCGACGACGGCGAAGATAAGGCTCACCTCATCGCCATCCACTTCTGCCACGCCGAACGGGCGGGGCATCAGTCTGCTCGGATTGTTGGAATACACGTCGACGAACTGCGCCGGCTTGGCATGTCCCGCGATGAATTCGTCGCGGAATGTCAATCGGTACACGCCATCGGCCAGCATGCGGTTGTCGACGATTTCGACCGTGTGCCTGCTGGGGAAGAATCCCGCTTCCCTCGCCTGGCCGACGGTCGGCATGAACGTTGCTGCGGCGGTCATGACTCCCTTTCCTGTGTTTCGTTCGATTGTTCTGGTAGCTTACGGCAGTACCGCGCGCAGATTGTCGCGCATGTCCTTCGCGGCCTCGCGCGCCGATTCGGCGACCAAGTCGAGCGCATCGTCTGCGCTCATGGATTCGCTGTATTTGCCGGACTTCTTCCAGGCTCCGATGATGCCACGCGACGAATTGACGAGCGCGCCCATGCCGTCTTTGTCGAACATGCCGGCCACGCCTTGGGCGGTACCGCCCTGCGCGCCGTAACCGGGGACCAGGAAGAACGTGTGCGGCATGCGCGCCCGCAACGCCTTGCCTTCCTCGGGATGGGTGGCTCCGACCACCGCGCCGACACGGGAATACCCGTTCGCGCCGATGGTTTCGGCTCCCCAGCCTTCCACGAGGTCGGCGACATGCTCGTACACGCGCTCGCCTGAGGCGAGTTCGAGTTCCTGCAGTTCGCTGCTGGATGGATTGGAGGTGCGTACCAGTACGAAGATGTCCTTGTCGGCACCAGTGGCGGCTTCGACGAACGGGGTGATGCCGTCGGTGCCGAGGTAGGGGTTCACGGTGACCGCGTCCTCATGCCACGGGTCGAAAGCGTGCTCCCCCGCGTTCACACCGCTCAGATGGTGGGCGTAGGCGGCTGCGGTGGAGCCGATGTCGCCGCGCTTGACGTCGCCGAGGACGTACAGTCCCTGCTGTTTGGCGTATTCGCAGGTCATGCTGTAGACGTCGATGCCGGCTGGTCCGAGCGCCTCATACATGGCGATCTGCGGTTTGACGGCCGGGACGATGTCGGCTACTGCGTCGATGATGGCGCGGTTGAATTCGAAGAAGGCGACGGACAGTTGGGCTGCCGGCGCTTCCGTCGGATCCTCCACCTGTTCGGCGATTTCCTCGGCGAAGCTGGCCACGACCTGCTTCGGCACCAGCGCTTCGGTGGGGTCGAGTCCCACGACGCTTGGATTCTGCTTGTCTTCGATGGCTTCGATCAGACGGTCCATCAGTCCTCCTTGTCGATGCGGCTGAAGGCCAGCTTCGAGCCGATGATGGTGGCGAGCGGCCGGCCGGTGACCTGCCATCCGCCGAATGGGGTGTTACGTGCCGAGGAGTGGAACTTCTCCGGGTCGACGGTCCATTCCTCTCCGGTGTTCAGCACCACGAGATCCACCTGGTCGCTTTCGGGCACGCGGCCCAGATCAAGCACGCGCTTGGTGTCGTCGTCTCCCGGCACGGCGTCGGCGTAGTCGTCGAGTACCGCCGTGATGTCCGTTTTGTCGTGGCCCATGAGTTCGGCCGGACCGGTGGACATGAGTTCGATGAGACGTTCGTCGGAAATGAATCCGCCGTCGACAAGTATCTTGTGGCAGACGCCGTATGCGCATTCCAGCCCGATGATGCCGTTGGGCGCGTCGAGGAAGCCGAGTTCCTTCTCTTCCATGGTGTGGGGCGCATGGTCGGTGGCCAACAAATCGACCGTGCCGTCGGCGACGGCTGCGATGGTGGCCTGGCGGTCCGCTTCGGAGCGCAGCGGCGGGTTCATTTTGGCCAAAGTGCCGTACTTAAGCAGCGCCTCGTCGTTCAATGCGATGTAATGCGGCGCGGTCTCGCAGGTGATCGGAAGTCCTTCGGCCTTGGCTTTGCGGATGGCGTCGAAGGAGATCGCGGTGCTGACGTGCTGGAAGTGCACGTGCACGCCGGTTTTGCGGGACATGTCAATGTCGCGTTCGACGATTTTGAGTTCCGTGTCCTCCGGAATGCCTGGAACGCCAAGCTTGCGGGACACCGGACCGTCATTGACCGCGCCGGTGTCGTGGTGTTCGCAATGCTCGATGAGGTACAGTCCCGACTCCTTGACGTTTTCGAACACCTGTTCGAGAATGCTGGGGGTCACCGCGGAACCGTCATCGCTGATGGCGGTCACCGGATGCGCCAGCTGGTAGGCGTCCTTATGCTCGTCGCCATGTTCGGGCAGGTAGCCGATCCAGTCGGCCACTTCGGTGGCCTCATGGCCGGCACGCCCCTTTGAGGCGCATACGCATAGGTCGTAGCGCACCGGCAGTTTCACGCCATGAGCGGCCTCGTAATGCTGCAGGTAATCGATGACCGTGTCGTATTCGGCGTCGAGCACTTCGGAGGCGCCCGGCTGGCCGGCCTCCACCTTCACGCCATCCATGGCCGGCACGGTGTTTGGCATGATGAGCACGTTCGTGTATCCGCCGGATGCCGCCGCCGCGCAGCCGGAGATCATGGACTCCTTGTAGGTCTGTCCGGGATCGCGGAAATGCACGTGCGGGTCTTCGAATCCGGGGGCGATGGTCATCGCCGAGGCGTCCACGGACGCGTCCGTGTCGGAGGGGACGACGAGGTCAATGACTTCGCCGGTGTTCCAGACCTTGATGTCGTGAAGGGTGAGGGTCATGATTTCAGAACTTCGCTTCCTCGTCGCAGTAGTCGCAACGGTATTCCTGACGGTCGGAATGCACCAGATGGAACATCTGCACCGCAGGCTCGGTGGTGGTGACGCAGCGCGGGTTCACGCATTTGATGATGTTGACGACATGTTCCGGCAGGGTCGGCTTCTTCTTTTCGACGATTTTGCCGCCGCGGACGATGCCGACGGTCGCGGTGCGCGCCACGAGGCCGAGCACGTCGAGGTCGATGGATTCGGTCTCATCCTCGATTTTGATGATGTCCTTCGTGCCGTACATGTGGCTGTCGGCGTTCATGATCAACGCGAGCTTGGTTTTGGACGGGTCGATCTTCAGATACTCAAGTACCTTGAGCGCGGTTCCGGCGGGCACGTGATCGATGATGATGCCGTTCTGAATGCTGGTGACTTCCATCAGGCTTCAACCTCCTTGGCTGCGAGCGGTTCGTATCCCGGCAGTTCGTCACCGACCACCGAGCTTTCCAATGCCATGCGCATGAGCATACCGTTCTTGACCTGTTCGAAGTAGGCTGCACGCGGATCGTCGTCAACTTCCACGGCGATTTCGTTGACGCGCGGCAGCGGGTGCAGCACGGCCATGTCCTTCTTGGCGTACGCCATCTTGGCTTCGTCGAGGATGTAGGTGTCGCGCAGACGCAGATAATCGTCCTCGTTGAAGAAACGTTCTTTCTGCACGCGGGTCATGTACAGCACGTCAAGATCGCCGATGACGGAGACGAGATCCTTGACTTCGGTGTAGGAGCAGGATTCGGTGGCGTTGATGCGGTCAAGCACGTACTGCGGGGTCTTGAGCTCGTCGGGGCTGATGAGCACGAAGTTGACGTTGCCGAAGCGGCACAGTGTTTCGATCAGGGAGTGCACGGTGCGGCCGAAGGTCAGATCGCCGCACAGGCCGACGGTCAGGTTGGTGACACGGCCGAAGCGCGATTGAAGCGTGGCCAGGTCGGCGAGCGTCTGCGTCGGATGCATGTGTCCGCCGTCGCCCGCGTTGATGACCGGCACGGAGGCGGCGCGGGATGCGACCAGCGCGGCGCCTTCCTTCGGATGGCGGATGGCCACCACGTCGACGTAGTTGGACACCGTCTTCAACGTGTCGGCGATCGTCTCGCCCTTGGTGACGGAGGCGAGCTGGGCGCCGGCGAAACCGATCACCTTGCCGCCGAGGCGCAGCATGGCGGTTTCGAAACTCAGACGCGTGCGCGTGCTCGGCTCATAAAACAAAGTGGCAAGCACCCTGCCTTCGCAGGTGTGTGCCACTTCTTTACGATGGGAATCGATGTACTGCGCTTTGTGCAGCATTTCCTGAATCTGACGAATGGAAAGATCATCGAGAGTGATGACGCTTTTTCCGACCATCGGCGTTTCGACCGCCGGTTCGAGTACTGAGGACAACGGCTCACCTTTCATGCAACTTGTGGTTGAAGGTGGCCACTGAAAGTGACCTAGCCAACTATAGCCCGAAACACTGACCCGGAGCGTTCACCGCGTGTTCACCGAGCGCCCGCTCGAATCGTTTCATGAAAGGCCGTAGAACAGACGTTCCGTCACGTCGCGCGCCTTGCGCATTACGGCAAGCAGATCGTTTTCGAAATGCTGTCCGCGATTCGCGTCGTATCCGAGATAGACGGCGAGTCCTCCCAGCGAATACGTGTCATCCGGCAGGATATCCGCCTGGTTGACGCGCCCGCTCCACAGGTAGCTGCCGTTGCGCGCGGCCGTGCACATCCACCATGCGCGTCGCAATACGACGGCGTCGCCGGCGGAAACCAGCTTGCGCCGCTCCAACTCGTCCAACGCCTGCATCGTGCCGTTGACTCGCAGGTTCGCGTTGTCGCCGGCATGCTGCAACTGCAGCAGCTGAATCGTCCATTCCACGTCGGACAGACCACCTTTGCCCAGCTTCAGGTGACGGTCCCTACGCACGCCGCGCGGCAATCGCTCGGCTTCCATACGCGCCTTGAGCTTGCGTATTTCGGCGACCTGCGCCTCCGTCAAATCGATCTTCGGATAGCGCAGCGGGTCGGCGACGTTCATCAGGAAATCCTCGGCGAGCGCCGCGTCGCCTGCCGCGTAACGCGCACGCAGGAGCGCCTGGTGCTCCCATGTGCTCGCCCAGGAACGGTAGTATTCCTCGCAGGACGCGTAGGAGCGCACGAGGGGTCCGTTTTTGCCTTCGGGCCGCAGGTCCATGTCGAGTTCGATTTTGGGTTCGAGCGTGGTCGGTCCTTGCAGGATGGCGCGGAGGTCTTCCTGCACTTTGCGTGCGAAGAGGTTGGCTTGGTTGTCGTCGGCGTTATCGGACGGCCGGTAGATGATGATGACGTCGGCGTCGGAGCTGAAGTTCACTTCCCTGCCGCCGTAGCGTCCCATGCCGATGACGGCGATTGCCGCCGGCGCTTCGTCGAGTCCCATTTCCTGCGTTTGGTGGCGGATGGCCCAGGTGAGCGATGCGTCGATGGCCGCGTCGTATACGTCGGTCATACCCGCGAGCGACGCCTTGTCGTCGATGACGCCGCTCATCCACCCTAGTCCGATGCGTTCGATTTCGTGGCGTCGCATGGCGCGGATGGAGTTGGCGAAGTCGTTGATGCTGCCTGCGTTGCGTTCGAGTGAGGCGTGTGTCTGCACGTCGAGGCTTTCGCGTGAGCGTGGCTGCAGGTCGTTGTCGCTGCCGAGCCAGGTGACGGATTCGACGGATTTGTTGAGCGCGTCGCCCAGGAACCGCGAATTGGACAGGATGTGGCACAGGCGTTGCGCGGCGGACGGCGAGTCGCGCAGGAAGCCGAGGTATTCGCTGTCCGTGCCAAAGTGTTCTTCGAGTTTGCGCCAGTTGAGCAGTCCCATGTCGGGGTTCTGCCCTTCGCCGAGCCATTGGAGGGCGGCGGGCAGGAGGATGCGGTTGATTTTCGCGGCACGGGAGATGCCGGCGGTCAGTGCGGTGACGTGGCGCATGGCGGCGTCGGGGTCGGCGAATCCGATGGAGGCGAAGCGTTCCTGCATGGCGTTGGCGGACAGTTCCACTTGTTCGTCGTCGAGGCCGGCGTTGATGGGCAGCATGGGCCGGTAGTAGATGTCCATGTGCAGGTGGCGCACTTCACGTCGGGTTTCGTCGTATTTGTCGACGAGTTCCTCGGGGTGCATGTGGAAGGCCCGGGCGAGTCTGCGCAGTTCGAGGTTGTGGTTGAGTTCGTCGTCGTTGGTGTCGCGTTTGCGTTCGATACCGCCGAGACTGGCTTTGCCGAGGTCCGGGAACAGGTGGGTGCGTTTGAGCGCCCACATTTGCTGGCGGTGTTCCATGACGCGTTCGAAGCGGTAGTCCCAGGAGAGCTTCTTGGCTTGTCTGCGTGAGACGTATCCGCCTTCGGCGAGGCGTTGCAACGATTCGAGGGTGGAGCTGGTGCGCAGGGTCTCGTCGGCGCGGCCGTGGACGAGTTGGAGCATCTGCACGGTGAATTCCACGTCTCGTAGGCCTCCGCGGCCGAGTTTGATTTCACGATCCTTCAGGGGCGCGGGGATGAGGTCTTCGACTCGTTTGCGCATCTGCTGGCAGTCGTAGACGAAGTTGTCGCGTTTGGAGGCGGTCCATACGAACGGTCGGGTCATGTCCATGTACGCTTGGCCGAGGTCGGGGTCACCGGCCACGGGGCGGGCCTTGAGCAGGGCTTGGAATTCCCAGTTTTCCGCCCACTGTTCGTAGTAGGCTTCGTGCGATTCGAGTTTGCGTACGAGCGGGCCGTCCTTGCCTTCGGGGCGCAGTCCGCCATCGATCTGCCACAATGTAGGTTCGGCGACGCCCATGATGACGGATTGGCATACGCGCTGCAGGGTGGTGGCCATTTTGGTGCCGACACGGTTGAGGGTCATGCCGTTGGTGTCCGCGTCCGCCGGTTCCACCACGTAGATGAGGTCCACGTCGGATACGTAGTTGAGTTCGCGTGCGCCGAGCTTGCCCATGCCGATGATGGCGAAGCGCACGTGTTCGCTGCCGTCCACTTCGTTGCGGGCGATGGCGAGCGCGCCTTCCAGGGCCGCGTCGGCAAGATCGGACAGTTCCTGGCTGATTCTCGGTTGTATTTCGATTGGGTCGTCCGCGGTGGCGTCCTGCGCCATGATGGCGGCGAGCTGTTTTCTGTAGGTCTGTCGTAGCGCGGTCGCCGCTTCGGCAAGTGGTTTCGTGGCTTTTGGCATGCGATTGTCGGCCGGGTCGGCACCAACCGCTTCGAGGACATGCGCGCGGCGTTGCGCGTGGTTGTACAGATGGCTTTCGCATGAGTCGCTGGCTGCGGCCATGACGAGTTCGGGGCGGAAGCGCATGAGCTTGCCCATTTCGTCGGACACGCCGAGCACGGTGACGAGTCGTACGAGTCCGGCGTCGTCGGTGATGACCTGGTGGAAGTCGCGGCCTTGGCTTTGCAACGCTTTGATGATGTCGACGAGGTTGCGTAGCGCGATGTCGGGCTCGCAGGTCTGTTCCAATGTTTTCATCAGCAGGCATAGCCGGTCGTCGTCGATGCCGTCGGCGCGCAACTCGTCAAGCAGCGTGCGTGCCGTGTCCAGATCCTGCAATCCCGCCCGAATCAGATCGAGCACCCCAAACTGATGCGTAGAAGAAGCCATGGTTCCCATAGTAATCGTTCATATCCGTAAGTATGGCGAAAGGGATGGTTTCCGACAGTTGCCGGAAATCATCCCTTTCGTGTTTGTTGCATCGTCTGAATCAGACGAAGAATGGTTTGACGTTGGACCAGATGCGCCGGCTGACGCATGGATGGTTCATCGTGTACAGGTGCACGCCGTCGACGCCGCGTGCCGCCAAGTCGCAGATCTGTTCGGACGCGTAGGCGATACCCGCCTCTTTAAGCAGCGCGGTGTCGCTCCCCCACTTGTCAAGCAGGACGGCAAGTTTTTCAGGAACACGCGATTCGCACATCTTCGACATGCGCAGCACCGACTTCGCGTTCATCACCGGCATGATGCCGGCTTCGATCGGAACGTCGATGCCGGCGGCACGAGCCTTGTCCACGAACCGAAGGAAATCCTCGTTGTCGTAGAACAGCTGGGAGATGAGGTGGCTTACGCCCGCGTCGACCTTCTTCTTGAGATTGTCGATATCCTCCTCAAGCGTGGCCGCCTGCGGGTGCTTTTCCGGATAGCAGGCGCCGTAGATCTTGAGATTAGGACGCTTCTCGCGGATGTAGGCCGCCAGATCGCTCGCATGGTCGAACACTCCCGCCGGTTCGGCTCCTTCCACACGGTCGCCTCGCAAAGCGAGCACGCCGGAGACTTTGGCTTGGTCGAACAGGTCGAGCGCCTCGTCCACGTCGTCTTTGTCAAGGTATTGCGCGGTCAGGTGCGCCACGGCCGGAATGCCGTATTCGTTCACCGTATGCGCGATGCGTGCGGTCAACGTGCGGTCGGACGATTTGCCGGTGCCGTAGGTGACGGAGATGAAGTCGGGGTCCAGCCCCTGCAGGCCATCCAACGTATCGTAGATGGTACCTACAGGGCTGGTGCGCTTGGGAGGGAACACCTCCAGCGAGAAGATTGGCGAATGCATGTGATTCCTTGGAAATCTTGCCTGTTTATGCCTATGCCGGCCTTACTTGGCGAGTTTGGCGCGCACGGCCTTGGCCGCTGCGACGAGGTTCTCCAGGCTCGGCCAGGTTTCGGCGTTGCCACGGGTCTTCAGGCCGCAGTCCGGGTTGATCCACACCTTTTCGACGTCCATCTTCTTCAGGATCTCGTAGATGCGGTCCTCGATCTCCTGTTCGGACGGAATGCGCGGAGAGTGGATGTCATACACGCCCGGGCCGGCTTCGGTTTCGAAGTTGGCGTCGTGGATGGCGTCGAGCACCACAAGGTCGCCGCGGGAGGCTTCGAAGGAGATCACGTCGGCGTCCATCGCGTCGATGTCCTTGATGATGTCGTTGAACTCCGAATAGCACATGTGCGTGTGGATCTGCGTGGTCGGCTTGACGGCGGAATGCACCAGACGGAACGCCGGAATGGCCCAGTCGAGGTACTTCTTGTGCCAGTCGGTCTTCCTCAGCGGCAGCTTCTCGCGCAGTGCGGCCTCGTCGATCTGGATGACCTTGATGCCGGCCTTCTCCAAATCGAGCACTTCGTCGCGGATGGCGAGCGCGAGCTGCTGGGTCTGCTGCTCGTGGGTGATGTCCTCGCGCGGCCAGGACCAGTTGAGGATGGTGACCGGACCGGTGAGCATGCCCTTCATCACATGGTCGGTGCGGGACTGCGCGTAGGCGCTCCATTCCACGGTGATCGGGTTGGCGCGGGATACGTCGCCCCACACGATCGGAGGCTTGACGCAACGTGTGCCGTAGGACTGCACCCACGCGTTCTTGGTGAACAGGAAGCCGTTGAGGTTCTGGCCGAAGTATTCGACCATGTCGTTGCGTTCGAATTCGCCGTGGACGAGCACGTCGAGGCCGATTTCCTCCTGATGCTTGATGCAGGCGTCGATCTGGTCCTTCATGAATTCGTCGTATTCGGCCTTGGTGATCTCGCCCTTGCGCAGCTTGGCGCGTTCGGCGCGCACTTCCTTGGTTTGCGGGAAGGAGCCGATGGTGGTGGTGGGCAGCAGCGGCAGGTTCAGCGCCTCACGCTGCTCCTTCTGGCGTTCGGCACGTGCCGGCTGACGTACGAAGTCGGCGTCGGTAAGGCTTGCGATTCGCTTGGCGACCGCAGGATCGGCGGCGACGCGGGTGCCGTCGAACAGCGCCTGGTTGGCTGCGAGTTCGGCGGATGCCTTCTTCTCGTCGTCGGAAGCGTCGGCAAGCACGGCGACTTCGTGCAGTTCGTCGAGCTTCTGGACTGCGAAGGCGAAGTGCTTGCGCACGTCGTCGGCGAGACCGTCCTCGCCTTCGGTACTGAACGGCACGTGCAGCAGGGAGCTGGCGGTGGAGACGGCCACGTTGGCGGTGACCTGCTTCAGCGCGTCGACCAGGCCGAGGCTCACGGCGTAGTTGTTGCGCCAGATGTTGCGGCCGTTGATCACGCCGGCGAAGATGGTGGTGTTTTCTGCCACGCCGTACTTTTCGACGGCGGCGAGGTTTTCGTCCTTGCCTTCGTTCAGGTCCAGGCCGATACCGTCGAAGCCGAGCAGGTTGACGGTTTCGTACACGTCGGCGATATGTCCGAAGTAGGTGTTGAGCAGCACCTTGACCTTGCCTTCGCGGGCGGGCAGGATCTTGGCGTACAGGCTCTTGAACAGTTCGACATCGCCCGGCTCCTTGTCGAGCACGAGGTACGGTTCGTCGATCTGGATCCACTGCGCACCCAGTTCGGCGAACTTGGCGACGACTTCGGCGTACACCGCGGCGACCGCGTTGACGAGGCCCTTGTCGTAGTCGAGCTCCTCGGCCTGCGGATTGCGGGCGAGCTTGAGGAAGGTGTACGGGCCGATGAGCACCGGCTTGGTGGCGATGCCGAGCGCCTTCGCCTCGTTGAATTCGTCGAACGGCTTGGTGCTGTTGAGCTTGATGTCGGTGGCGGAGTCGATTTCCGGCACGAGGTAGTGGTAGTTGGTGGTGAACCACTTCTTCATCGGCAGGGCGGTCACATCGCCCTTCTCGCCCTGATAGCCGCGGCCCATTGCGAAGAGGGTCTCTTCCGGGTTCTCGAAGGCGAGACGCTGGTAGCGCTGCGGAATGACGTTGAGCAGGATGGCAGTGTCGAGCATCTGGTCGTAATAGCTGAAGTCGTTGCTCGGAATCAGGTCGATGCCGGCGGCCTGCTGCAGCTTCCAATGCTTGGCGTGCAGTTCCTTGGCGGTGGCACGCATCTCGTCGAGGGTGGCGTTGCCCTTCCAATACGCTTCGATGATTTTCTTCAGCTCACGGTTCTGGCCGATGCGCGGGAAACCGGAGACGGAAGTAAGAGCGGACATGAATCCTCCATCTGATATGAACAATGCAACCCGCTCAAGCTATCACAAAACCGCCAGCTATAAGACATCAAGAAAATTTGAGTGTCGTTATAAACTGTCCTTATAACGCAGTCCGTATGCCGTCTATATTCACACATTTATGTTTATGGATCAATAATGCAGAACAGCCCGGCAAGCGGATTTAACGCAATGTCCCGTATGCGTCGGGGTCCACGGGTTCCAGCCATTCATTCGTCGCGTCGCCCGTGCCATCCGCAATCATGAACGCCAAATGGCTGAAAGCTTCGTGAGGGGCGGCGCCGTGCCAATGCTTAACATCCGGCGGAATACGGACGGCCTGTCCCGGTTCAAGCTCCTTCGGCTCTTCGCTCTCAAGTTGGTAGTAGCCACGCCCTCCGACCGCAATGAGAATCTGGGCCGCGTGATGGTGGATATGCCAGTGGTTCCGGCATCCAGGTTCGAACGTCACATTGTGGATTGATACTTCAGGCACGTCAAGTACCGGCGCAAGCCAGCTCTGTCCGTCGAAATACTGGGCGAAACCGTCATTTGGTTCCCCAAGAGGGAACGCACTGGGATTGTTCATATGGGCTCTCCTATCCATCATTCTGAACATCGGTTCAGAAAGCACCATACAACCTTGAAGCCGCTTGAAGTCAAATCACAGCACTCTGCGGAATGCTCATCGTTCCGAATCAGCCCGGAACACGCAAGCCCTACTCGAAGTCTTTGGCGGTAAGCAGCGCGATGAGTTCGCCGCTGTGCAGCTGCCACTGGTTGAATGGCTCGCTCGAGCCGAATACGGCGATCGAGGCCGGGGACATGCCGAGATTCAGCAGGTCAAGCAACGTCGGATCGGATTCGGTGCTAGCCAGCCATTGGCAGGCGATCGAAATGGTCGGTTCGTGGCCAAGCACGAGCAGCGTGCGATGCTTTTCCTTGGTTTGCGCGAGCTCGTCGAACACGGATTGCACGCCGCCTTCGTACAGGCTTTGCCGGTAGTCGACTTTCGGATCGTCGCCGAACACCTTGAGCATGCGATCGCAGGTCTGACGGGCGCGGGTGGCGCTGGAGCATGCGATGCGAGTGGGCACCATTTTGAACGCCGCCAATCCTTTGGCCACGGCTTTGGCCTGCTTACGTCCTTTGTCGGTGAGCTCACGTCCCACGTCGCTGCCGTTGCCGCCGAACGGCTCGGTTTTGGCGTGGCGCATCGCCAGCAGCACATACTTGTATTCCTTGGTCTTTTTGGCGACCTTCTTCAGGCTCGTTCCCATAATCGCACGCTCCGATCCGGTTCCAGCGCCGCATTTCAAATGTCTAATATCCATTGTCTCAGATTTTCCGCTGGGACATGGCATGAAACGCTCTAAATCTACTCCTTTATGGCTTCGACCTGCGCGTCGAGGTCACGCAGCACCTTGCGCAGCTTGCGATCGGAAATGTCACGCAATTCCAGATCCTCAAGCTGTTCGGCACGCTCCTCGAGCGTCAACGAATCGATGTCGGTCGTCGTGTCCTTCGTGGCACGGTCGCGTTTACGCAACGCCTGAAAGCCCGGAGCCATCGCGCGAGAAACCATGAGGAAACCGGTGTGTCCAATCATCTGGTGATCGGGACGGATGGCCAGTCCTTGCGCCTTCCAATTACGTTCCAAAGTCTCCTGAATGTCCGGCTCGGTCCAGCAACCGGCCTCGCGCAACGCTTCGGCAAGACGGCTCAACTGCGTGGTGGTGGTGACGTACGCGACGAGCACGCCGCCAGGCGCGATCACGCGATACGCCTGTTCAAGACGGTTCCACGGGTCAAGCATGTCAAGCATGATGCGGTCGAAGGAGTGTTCCGGCAAACCAGCCGCGACCGAATCGAAATCGCCGGTCCTCAAATCCCACCATGCGGGACGTTCGCCAAAGTAAACCGTCGCGTTGGCTTTGGCGACGCGCGCGAATTCCGAACGCATCTCGATGGTGGTGAGGCTTCCGCCCTCCCCCACGGCATCCAGCAGATTGATGCTCATCGCGCCCGAACCGGCTCCGGATTCCAGCACGTTCATACCGGAACGAATATCACCGAGCTGAATGACCTGCGCGATGTCCTTCGGATACATGATCTGCGCGCCACGCGGCATGGACAGCACATAGTCAGCCAAGCGCGGACGCATGACGGCGAACTCCCAACCACCGATGGCACGCGTCCCCTTCCACGGCTTGTTCGCGTCGCGTTCCGGATGCGTCTGGTTGACCTGAGCCTCACGTTTCGCACTCACCGTCACGACAACGGATCCTTCCGTCTGGCCAATCACATCATCATGCAGGATGATGCCATGCGAAGTCTGCGTCACACCACCCGGCACCAGCTGATCGGTGATTTTATTCGACCTGCGGTCCGTAAACTGCACTTTTTCACCGGCGGCAAGCGGCCCTCGACGCATGGTTCACGCTCCTTCGTACGTTCGTTCAGTATACGATTTCACGACTATGGCTTACGATTGCAGACCGCATTATTCCACGGACAGCAACGAACCTATGCTACCGTATCCGCCGTCATACCGGCAGACGGCACGAAGCGACGGCAATGTGACGGCGACGTCAACATCACACCGCGTACGCGTTCCAACGACCATTCGCATGCGTGACCTTCAAATCCAAACCAAACACCTGGCTCAACCGTTCAGAAGTAAAACCATGCTCCAAATCACCCGTATACACGATAGTGCCCGGCGCCGGATCGTTGCCGGCCACATTATCCGCATACGCGTCCGCCTCGTTGCCGGTGATACGTCCCATGATCGCCACATGGTCGAAGCCTTGCGGAATCTCCTCAAGACGGTGCGTCACCAGAATCACGGCGCGGTCAGACTGCTCCGCACCAACACGACTCAACGCACGCAAAGCAATCTCACGCCCACCCAAATCAAGACCCGTGGTCGGCTCGTCAAGAATCAGCAAATCGGGATCCGCCATCAACGCACGGCAGATAAGCACGCGAGTGCGTTCGCCTTCGGAAAGCTTGAACATCATCTTGCCTTCCAGGTATTCGATGCCGAATTTACGCATCAATGAGCGGGCTTTGGCGTAATCCTCGTCAGTATAGGTGTCGCGCCAACGGCCGGTGGTTGCGGTCAGCGCCGTCACGATGGCGTCAAGAGGATCTTCCTGCGGTGGGAACGCACGTCCGAGTTCGGCCGAGCTCAAACCGATGCGGTTGCGGTAGGAGAACACGTTCACTTTGCCCAGACGGTTTCCAAGAATGTCGACTGTGCCTTCGGATGGGAATCCACGGGTGCTCATCATCTGCACCAACGTGGATTTGCCGATGCCGTTGGGACCGAACAGCACCCATTTCTCGCCTTTTTTGACTTCCAGATTGACTTTGGTGAGAATTACGCGCCTGCGGCGACGGAATTCCACATCGTCCAGTTTCAACGCGATGCTCTGTTCGTTCATGGTCCCCTCCATTTTCACAAACCACTTGGATGCGATGATGCCTCCTGCCAGCATAGTGCGTCGGCAGGAGGCATTTCAGGAATATTCTGGCTATCGATCAGCCGGATCGGTTATCCGCGATCAGACAGGTTCGGTTCTACTTCCGTTCGGCAAGCACGTCCTCGTAGACTTTGACGGTCTTGTCTGCGATGGACTCCCAGCTGAAGTGGTCGCGGGCACGCTCGTAACCGGCCTGTCCCATCCGCTTCGCCTTTTCAGGGTCAGCCATGATGCGGTTGATGGCGTCGGCCATATCGTGCACGAATTTGTCAGGGTTGGTGGGGGTGCCAGTGCCGTCATGCAGTTGGTCGACCGGCACCAGATATCCGGTCTCGCCGTCGACGACGACTTCCGGAATGCCACCGGTCGCAGAGGCGACCACCGGCAGACCGCATGCCATGGCTTCCAGATTCACGATGCCGAGCGGCTCGTAGATGGATGGGCAGATGAATGCGTCACAGCCATGTTCGAGTGCGTTGAGTTCCGGCTTCGGCAGCATCTCCTCAATCCAGATGATGTTGCCGCGTTCCTCGTCGAGCTTGGCGAAGGCGGTCTTGACCTCTTCCATGATTTCCGGCGTGTCGGGAGCGCCGGCGCACAGAACGACCTGGATGTTCGGGTCCACGAAGTGCAGTGCCTGAAGCAGGTACGGCAGACCCTTTTGACGGGTGATGCGTCCGACGAACAGCAAGGTCGGTTTGCTGCGGTCGATGTTGTAACGTTCGAACACCTTCCAGCCCGGATCGTCATCCGCCGGGGTTTCAAACTGGCTCATGGTGATGCCGTTATGCACTACGACCACCTTGTCCGGGTCAAGGTTCGGATAGGCGGTGAGGATATCCTCACGCATGCCCGCGGATACGGCGATCACGCGGTCGGCATGCTCGTAGGCGTCTTTCTCAGCCCAGGAGCTCAGATTGTAGCCGCCGCCCAACTGCTCACGTTTCCATGGACGGAACGGTTCAAGCGAGTGCGCGGTGATGACCAATGGGGTGTCATGCAGCATTTTGGCGAGATAGCCGGCAAGGCATGCGTACCATGTATGCGCATGGATGATGTCGGCATCAACGTCGTTGGCGATTTGCAAATCGACGCCAAACGTCTTCAGCGCACCGTTCGCATCCTCAAGCTCTTTCGGCACGTCGTAGCCGACGACCGTGAGCGACCCTTTCGGGTCGGTTCCGGGAATCGCGGGAATGTCGGCGGCCGCGCGCGGCCCGTCGAATGCGCGGACCGTCACATCGACACGTTCCGCCAGCACCTTGGAAAGCTCTTCGGCATGCACCCCCGCGCCGCCATACACCTTGGGCGGGTATTCACGCGATAGAATGTCAACCTTCATGTCTGTAATCTCCTCCTCGAGTCTTCCAGCGTTTCCTGTTCTACTGTAAAACATCAGACACGAAAAACACTTATTGTTTTCATCGTTTTTCAGAAAGTTCCATTCTTTTTCTGAAAAACGATGAAACAGCATTCTCGCATACCCTTTACGGTTAGTCGAAGTCAAGTAGCGCATACCTAAAATCCGATAGAAAAAGCGGTGAGACAAATGCTTCTGGTTGTCTCACCGCTTTCCATCGTTTTTGTGATCAGACGGCTGTTCCGTTTTGGTCGAGATTCGGATTGTGCTTCGGGTTGCCGGCCGTGAAGAACAGGCTCAGCACACCGACTGCGAAGACGATGGCGACTGTGGAGATGAGCCACATCGGATGCGACGGCAGCCACATGACCACGAGGAAGGCGATGGCCGACAGCGCAATCAGCACCCAGCTGGCCACACGGAACCATTGGCGGACGGAATGGGGTGCCTTGAACATCTTCGGATTCTTGTAATCAGGATTGGTGTTCAGCACGTTTTCCGTTTCCGTGATCGTACTGGCACTCGGCTTCCATGGCCCATCAGTGCCGTCCTGCAGACGACGTGACTTTTCCTGCAGCTGATACTCGTCCAACATGCCGGAACGTGCGCGGCCTTGGGTTTGGTCGTATTGCTGTGGCACTCCCCTGCGATTGCGCTTGGCTTGGGCACGTCGTTCTGCGCGATTTGGCATTAGTCACTCCTTTGTTGCATGGTGCTGGGATTACTTTACCGCATTTTGGGTGAAAAACAGGTAGCCCGGCTCACTATTCGCGAGCCGGGCCACCTCGTTCATACCCTTACAACAGTGTTGTCTATCGCGGCAGCATCATCGGACGCTTGGAAGCGACGATCGGTGCCGGCAGTTCGGTGGAGCCGGTAAGGTACTCGTCGACCGCGGCAGCGCAGGAGCGACCTTCGGAGATGGCCCACACGACGAGGCTCTGGCCACGTCCGGCGTCACCGCAGGCGAAGACGCCGTCCTGGGAGGTGGCGAACTTGTCGTTACGCGCCACATTGCCTCGACCGTCAAGGTCGACCGGCAGCTGATCCACCAGCGTGGTGGTGTCAGGGTGCAGGAAGCCCACGGAGATGAGCACCAGATCGGCGGGAATCACTCGTTCGGTGCCTGGCTGGCGGGTGAACGGCCCGTTCTCTCCTGGAGCGACGTTGACGACCTTCAGACCGGTGACATGTCCGTTCTCGTCGGCGACGAAGCCTTCGGTGGCGGTGGAGTTCTCCACCTTCACCTTGGCCTTGTCCTCGTCGGAGCCCTCGAAGTTGACCGAGTCGGTGTTGTACACGTATTCGGCGCGCTGCGTTTCGAAACCTTCCTCCATGGAGGAGGTTTCCTTGTACAGGCGGGCGAAGGTCGGCCATGGCTGGTTGGCCGGACGCTCCTTCGGTTCCTGCGGCATGATCTGCAGCACGGTGACGTCCTTAGCGCCTTGGCGCAGGGATGTGCCGAGGCAGTCGGAACCGGTGTCGCCGCCGCCGATGATCACCACATGCTTGCCTTCGGCGGTGATGTCGTTGACCGGCTTGACACCGTACACGCGACGTGTGGCGTCCGGCAGGAACTCCATGGCGAAATGGATACCCTTGAGCCCGCGGCCTGGAATCTTCATGTCACGCGGCACGGTGGAGCCGATGGCAACCACCACTGCGTCGTAGCGGGAACGCAGGTCATCCCAGGAGATGTCCTTGCCGATTTCCACGCCGGTGCGGAACACGGTGCCTTCGGCTTCCATCTGCTCGACTCGGCGGTCGATGAGGCGCTTGTCGAGTTTGAAGTTCGGAATGCCGTAACGCATCAGACCACCGATGGCGTCATCACGCTCGTATACGACCACGGTGTGGCCGGCACGGGTGAGCTGCTGGGCGCAGGCGAGACCGGATGGGCCGGAACCGACCACGGCAACGGTCTGGTCGGTCAGACGCTGCGGCGGCAGAGGCTTGACGTAGTCAAGGCTCCATGCCTGATCGATGATGGTGCGTTCGTCGTTCTGAATCATCGTGGCCGGCTGATGGATGCCAAGCACGCAGGCGGCTTCGCACAATGCCGGGCAGATGCGACCGGTCACTTCGGGGAAGTTGTTGGTTTCGGACAGACGGTTGTACGCGTCCTCCCACTTCTCCTGACGGACCAGATCGTTGAACTCCGGAATGATGTTGCCGAGCGGGCATCCGCTCATGCAGAACGGGGTTCCGCAATCCATGCAGCGGGCCGCCTGCTCGGTGGTCCAGGACTGCAGGCCGGATTCGGTGTGAACGTCGAACCAGTCCTTGATTCGCTCTTCAACGGGGCGTTCGGCCAGTTCGCGACGGGTACGGACCTTCAGGAATCCACGAGGATCTCCCATGTCAGCGCGCTCCTTCCATAACCTGCTCGTACACCTGTTCCCAGACGCCGGGCGTATTGAAATCGATGTTCTTCTCCTCGGCTTCCTTCATCGCCTTCTGCATGGCGAGGAAGTGCTTCGGAACGATGTGGGTGAATCGCTTGGCGCTGTTTTCCCAGTCGTCAAGCAGGGCCTTCGCGAAGGCGGAGCCGGTCTCTTCGGCATGCTGCTTGACGAGACCATGCACCAGCTTGTCGGCATCGGCGTCAAGCGGCTCGAACAGCAGCGCGCCGTTGGTGGCGGCCGCCGGGTTGACCTGCTTCATGTCGAGGTCGAGCACGTACACGTTGCCGCCGGAGAAGCCCGCGCCGAGGTTACGGCCGGTGGAGCCGAGAATCACGACCGTACCGCCGGTCATGTATTCGCAGCCGTGGTCGCCCACGCCTTCCACCACGAAGGTGGCGCCGCCGTTACGTACGGCGAAACGTTCGCCTGCGCGGCCGGCCACGAACATTTGGCCGGAAGTCGCGCCGAAGCCGGTGACATTGCCTGCGATCACGTTCTCGTGCGGATCGAAGGTGATGCCGTCCTCTGGACGGACCACCATGCGGCCGCCGGACAGGCCCTTGCCCGCGTAGTCGTTGACTTCGCCGTAGACGCGGATGGTTTCGCCACGCGGAATGAACGCGCCGATGGACTGGCCGCCGGCACCATGGAACGTCATGTCGATGGTGTCGTCCGGCAGACCTTCCTCGCCGTAGCGCTTGGTGATCTCATAGCCGAGCATGGTGCCGAGCGTACGGTACACGTTGCGGATCGGCATTTCGATACGCACGGGCTCCTTCTTGTCAAGGGCGGGCTGGGCAAGCTCGATGAGCTTGTTGTCGAGCGCCTTGTCGAGCTCGTGGTTCTGATCGATCGTCTTGTGCAGGATGGTTCCCGGAACCGGGCCCGGCTGCATGAGCACGTTGCTCAGGTCGATGCCGTCGGATTTCCAACGCTTGATGGCTTCGTCCTGGTCGAGGCATTCGACATGGCCGACGGCCTCTTCCAGCGTGCGGAAGCCGAGCTGCGCGAGCAGTTCGCGGACTTCCTCGGCGATGAACATGAAGAAGTTGACGACATGTTCCGGCTTGCCCTTGAAGCGTGCGCGGAGCTCCGGATCCTGGGTGGCGATGCCCTGCGGGCAGGTGTTCTTCTGGCAGGCGCGCATCATGACGCAGCCTTCGACGATCAGCGCGGCGGTGGCGAAGCCGAATTCCTCGGCGCCAAGCAGCGCGGCGATCACCACGTCGCGACCGGTCTTGAGCTCGCCGTCGCACTGCACGGTGATGCGGGAACGCAGGCCGTTCAGAACCAGCGTTTGCTGGGTTTCGGACAGGCCGATCTCCCACGGGGTGCCGGCATGCTTGATGGCGTTGAGCGGAGCCGCGCCGGTGCCGCCGTCATAGCCGGAAATCAGCACCACATCGGCATGGCACTTGGCCACGCCGGCAGCGATGGTGCCGACGCCGAATTCGGAGACGAGCTTGACGTGGATGCGGGCCTTCGGATTGGCCATCTTCGCATCGTTGATCAGCTGCTTCAGATCCTCGATGGAGTAGATGTCGTGGTGCGGCGGTGGGGAGATGAGCTCCACGCCCGGGGTGGCGTGACGTACCTTGGCGATCCACGGCGGAACCTTGGCTCCCGGCAGGTGGCCGCCCTCGCCCGGCTTCGCGCCTTGGGCGAGCTTGATCTGCAGGTCGGTGGCATGCACCAGATAGTCGCTGGTCACACCGAAGCGTGCCGAAGCGATCTGCTTGATCTTGCTGTAGCGCAGCGGATCGTTGATACGATCCTCGGATTCGCCGCCTTCACCGGAGTTGGAGCGTGCGCCGATCGTGTTCATGGCGATGGCGAGCGTCTCATGCGCCTCCTGGGAGATGGAGCCGTAGCTCATGGCGCCGGTGGAGAAACGCTTGACGATTTCGCTGGCCGGCTCGACTTCGGAAATGTCGATCGGCTTGCGGGTGGACTTGAACTTCATCAGGCCACGCAGCGTCATCAGACGGTTGGAGGTGTCGTTGATGTGGTTCGAGTACTTCTTGAACAGGTTGTAGTCGCCGCGCTGGGTGGACTGCTGCAGCAGGAAGATGGCTTCCGGATCGTTCAGATGGTCCTCGCCGGTACGACGCCACTTGTAGTCGCCGCCGGTACGCAGGTTGCGGTGCGGGCGGGCGGTCCATTGGGTCGGATAGGCCACGCGATGGCGGCTGGCGACTTCCTCGGCGAGCTCGTCGAGGCCGACGCCGCCCACACGGGACGTGGTGCCGGTGAAGTACTCGTCGATGACGTCCTTGTTGAGACCGACCGCTTCGAACAGCTGCGCGCCACGGTAGCTCATGATGGTGGAGACACCCATCTTGGCCATGATCTTGAGCACGCCGGTGGACAGTGCGCGGGTCAGGTTCTTCACGGCGGTTTCCGCGTCGACCTTGAGGTAGCCCTTGCGGGAGAGGTCTTCGACGGATTCGAATGCCAGATACGGGTTCACCGCGGCAGCGCCATAGGCGATCAGCAGTGCCACATGGTGGATTTCGCGCACATCGCCGGCTTCGACCACCATGGAGATCTGCGTACGCGTGTGGCGGCACAGCAGATGGTGCTGCACTGCGGAAGTGAGCAGCAACGATGGAATCGGACCCCACGCATAGTTGGAATCGCGGTCGGACAGCACCAGGAAGTTGGCGCCGTTCTCAATCGCCTCGTCGATCTCCTGGAAGATCTCGTCAAGACGGTCCTTCAGTGCCTGTCCGCCGCCGGCCACCTGGTAAAGGCCCTTGACGATGAATGGCTTGTAATAGCCACCGAGAATCTTGGCGCGGTCGAGGCGCTTGAGCTGTGCCATCTCGTCGGAGTTGAGCACCGGCAGCGGGATGAGGATCTTCTTGGCGTGCAGTTCGGAATCGGCCAGCAGGTTCGGCTCGGGACCGATGGCGGATTCGAGGCTGGTCACGATCTTCTCACGTTCCCAGTCGAGCGGCGGGTTGGTGACTTGCGCGAACTTCTGGGTGAAGTAATCGAACAGCATGCGGCTGTGCTTGGACAGCGCGGCGAGCGGCGTATCGTTGCCCATGGAGCCGAGCGGCTCCTTGCCGGTGTTGGCCATTGGGGCGAGCAGCAGCTTCAGATCTTCCTCGGTGTAGCCGAAGGCGCGCTGACGACGCTGCACGGACTGACCGGAGTGGTTGACGTGCTCGCGCTTGGGCAGCTGACTCAATTCCACGGAGTTGCCTTCCACCCACTTGCGGTAGGGGTGCTGGCTGGCAAGAGTCTTCTTGATTTCCTCGTCGGGGATGATGCGACCCTCGTCGGTGTCGACGAGGAACATCTTGCCCGGTTCCAGACGGCCCTTGGTGACGATATGCTCCGCGGCGACTTCCGGCAGCACACCGGTTTCGGACGCGAGTACGACATAACCATTGTCGGTGACCTGCCAACGTCCCGGGCGGAAGCCGTTACGGTCAAGCAGAGCACCAACCTGGGTGCCGTCGGTGAAGATGATGTGCGCCGGGCCATCCCATGGTTCGATCAGCGTGTTGTTGTATTCGTAGAAAGCCTTGACGTCCGGATCGAGCTGGTCGTTGTTCTCCCATGCCGGCGGCAGCATCATGGAGATGGCGTGCGGCATGGAACGGCCGGCGAGGTGCAGCAGTTCGAGGCATTCGTCGAAAGTGCCGGAATCGGAATAGCCGGGGGTGGCGATCGGCAGCAGCGGCTTGAATTCGCCGAGCAGTTCGGAACTCAGTCGGCCTTCACGTGCGGACAGCCAGTTGCGGTTGCCTTGGATGGTGTTGATCTCGCCGTTGTGCGCCAGCTGGCGGAACGGCTGTGCCAGCGGCCAGCTTGGGAACGTGTTGGTGGAGAAGCGGGAATGGACGATGGCGATTTTCGCCTTCATGCGTTCGTCGGACAGGTCAAGGAAGAAGGGCTTGAGCTGCATGGTGGTGAGCATGCCCTTGTAGGTGATGGTGCGGGCGGACAGGGACGCGAAGTAGATGCCTACCTCGTGTTCCACGCGCTTACGGATGCGGAAGGTCTTGCGGTCGAGTTCGATGCCACCGAGCTTGCCTTCCGGATCGGCCACGATCAGCGTCTTGAACGCCGGCATGCTGGCCAGGGCCTGCAGGCCGAGTCCGTCCGGATTGGTGGGTACGACGCGCCATGCGAGCACTTCGAGGCCCTCTTCGCGCACGATCTTGGAAATGGCCTGCTCCTGCTGGCCGGAAGTGGCGATGTCGCGATCCAAGAAGGCGATGCCCGCGGCGTAATGACCTTCTTCAGGAAGCTCCACACCGGCCGTGGCACGCATGAATTCGTCGGGCATACTCATGAGAATGCCTGCGCCGTCGCCCGTGTTCTCCTCGGCGCCCACGGCGCCACGATGGTTCAGATTGACCAGCACCTCGATGGCGTCATCGACGATCTTGCGTTCCGGACGCTTGTTGAGGGTGGTGACCATACCCACGCCGCAAGCATCATGCTCGGCTCCAGGATCGTACATACCTTGGGAATCATGGATCGTCAGATCTAACGGGGCGTGGAAAGTCACCGAAACCACCTTCAATGTTTTTGGGCAAGAAAAGTCTTGCGGTTCTTTAATGCGTGGTTTAGAATACCGCGCCAGTATGTCAGCAACGTTGCACGTGTCCATATAACGAATGGCTATTTTTGTCAATGCCTCGCAGAGGATTTAGCCCATGAACGCATACTTCGCATGTCATGCTCATGCGCACGCACTTCACTTATGCTCATTAACCCGGTCAGTCCAGTGTTTCCAACAGCTCCGTGATGATGGTGTCGTTGAGCAGTCGGCCTCGCAAAGTGGGTATGGCGCGGCCATCAAGCATTGTGATCAGCCCGTCGTGCTCAAGCTCAATCCATTTTTGTTCAGGAATCAAGTGGCTGAATTGTCTGGTGTCGAGTCCTTCACGAATGCGCAGGCCCAACATGATGGTCTCTTCGATGTCCTCGGCGGCAGTGATGCGTTCACTGCCGGCCCATGGCACATTGCCCTCATTGATGGCGGTGCCCCACAATCGCGGATGCGCGATATCCCAGGAGCGCAATCCTTTGCCGTCTTCGCAATCGCCATAATGCGAATGTGCACCGGGACCGAGACCGGCCCAATCGACGTTCCTCCAATAGCCAAGGTTGTGTTGCGACTCGTATCCGGGACGAGCCCAATTGCTAATCTCATACCATTCGAGGCCGGCTTCGGTGAACATCGTGTCGGCGATTTCGTATTTGTTCGCTTCGTCGTCATCGTCCGGTCTCGACAACGTGCCCGCCGCGATCCGTCGTCCCATTTTCGTATTCGGCGCGATGGTGAGCGCATATGCGGAAATATGGTTGACGCCCAAATCGATGGCGGTGCGGACGGATGTGCGCCAATCATCAAGGCTCTCCCCCGGCGCGCCGTAGATCAGATCGACGCTGGAACGCATGCCTGCTGCATTGGCCGCGGCGATTCCGGCGGCGACGTTTTCCGGCGTATGCGTACGGTCGAGCGTTGCAAGCACATGCGGTACCGCGGATTGCATGCCGAAGGAAATACGATTGAAACCGCCGTCTGCGAGTTCTTTCACATAGTCGGCATTCACCGTGTCGGGATTCGCTTCGGTGGTGATTTCCGCGTCATCGGCGATGCCCCATGTGGCGCGTACCGCATCCAGCATGGCGACCAAATCGCTTGCCTTGAGTGTGGTCGGCGTACCGCCGCCGAAGAAGACGGTTGCCACCTTCGGCTCGTTGATACCGTGCGTTGTCTGCCAATCGCGGACAATCGCCATTTCGCGGATAACCATGTTCGCGTAGTTGCCGCGTGACGCGCCCGCGCCCATGTCCACGGCCGTGTAGGTGTTGAAGTCGCAATAGCCGCAGCGACGTAAGCAAAACGGAACATGAATGTAGATTTCGAACGTCACGAAAGGCTCAACCTTCGGACTTCTGCGCGGCGCGAATCTTGTCCTTGGTGTCGCGGTCGTTGCCCGCTCCGCCGGTGGACAGGGCTGCGATGAACGCCTCCTGCGGCACTTCCACATGGCCGAGCATCTTCATACGCTTCTTGCCGGCCTTCTGCTTTTCGAGCAGCTTACGCTTACGGGAGATGTCGCCGCCGTAACACTTGGCGAGCACGTCCTTACGCAGGGCGCGGATGGTTTCGCGTGCGATGATTCGAGAACCGATGGCAGCCTGGATGGGAATCTCGAACTGCTGGCGCGGAATGAGCTCACGCAGCTTCTTGGTCATCATCACGCCATAGCTGTACGCCTTGTCACGGTGCACGATAGCGCTGAACGCATCGACTTTCTCGCCTTGAATAAGGATGTCGACCTTCACCAGATCGGCGGACTGTTCGCCATCCTCGTGGTAGTCGAGCGACGCATACCCCTTGGTACGGCTCTTCAGCTGGTCGAAGAAGTCGAAGACGATTTCGGCGAGTGGAATACGGTAATGCATTTCCACACGGTCGGCGGAAATGTATTCCATGGTGCCCATCTGGCCACGGTGGTCTTGGCACAGGTCCATCACCGCACCGATGAAATCCTTCGGCGTGATGATGTCGGCGGCAACCATCGGTTCGACGATCTTCTTGATCTTGCCTTCGGGGAATTCGCTCGGATTGGTGACGCGATGCACGGAATTGTCTTCCGCGGTGACCTCGTACGGCACGTTCGGCGCGGTGGAGATCAGGTCAAGGTCGAATTCGCGGCTCAAACGTTCGGTGACGATCTCCATGTGCAGTAAGCCCAGGAAGCCGCAACGGAAGCCGAAGCCCAACGCCACGGAGGTTTCCGGTTCGTAGATGAGGGCCGCGTCGTTGAGCTTGAGCTTGTCAAGCGCCTCGCGCAGTTCCGGATATTGCGCGTTGTCGATTGGGAACAGGCCGGCGTAGACCATTGGTTGCGGATCACGGTAGCCTTCGAGCGGCTCGGTAGCCGGATTTATGGCGGAGGTGATGGTGTCGCCCACCTTGGACTGGCTGACGTCCTTCGCTCCGGTGATCACATAGCCGACCTCTCCTGCGCCAAGCGCCTTGGTGGGCATCATGTCGGGGCTGATCACGCCGATTTCGATGGGGTCATGCGTCATGCCGATACCCATCATGTGCAGTTTCTCGCGCGATTTCAGTTCACCGTCGACCATACGAATGTAAGTGACGATGCCACGATAGGAGTCGTATACGGAGTCGAAAATGAGCGCGCGGGCAGGCGCGTCCGGGTTGCCCGTCGGCGCGGGCACTTCGGCGACGATACGGTCGAGCAGTTCGGCGACGCCTTCTCCGGTTTTGCCGGAGACGCGCAACACGTCGGACGGGTCACAACCAATCAGGCCGGCGATTTCCTCGGCATGCTTGTCGGGTTCGGCGCTGGGCAGGTCGATTTTGTTGAGCACGGGGATGATGGCCAGATCATGGTCGATGGCCATATACAGGTTGGACAGCGTCTGCGCTTCAATGCCCTGCGTGGCGTCGACAAGCAGCACCGCACCCTCGCATGCGGCCAACGCTCGGGACACCTCGTATGTGAAGTCCACATGGCCGGGGGTATCAATCATGCCGAGTGTGTATTCGGTGCCGTCAACCGTCCACGGCACGCGCACGGCCTGCGATTTGATGGTGATGCCGCGTTCCTGCTCGATATCCATGCGGTCGAGGAAGCGATCGCGCATCTCGCGCTCCGGCACGATGCCACTCAACTGCAGAATACGGTCCGCCACCGTTGATTTGCCGTGATCGATATGCGCGATGATGCAAAAGTTGCGGATCAACGACTGATCGGTGTACCCGGGCTGATTATGCTGTTGGCCCACGCCATCCTCCTCTGGAAATATTCGACGCAAACGATTCTAACTGGTAGTGTCGGCATGTCCTTCCGCGACACTCTTATACGCATTGGCGATTTATCCGCGTGCCATGTTATCATCATCGTTTGTATGTCCTTATAGCAAACGTCGTTTGGAGAAATAGTGGCAAACATCAAGTCGCAGAAGAAGCGCGTTCTCACCAACGAGAAGGCGCACAAGCGTAACGTGGCCGTGAAGTCCAGCCTGAAGACTGCCGTTCGCGCCACCCGCGAAGCCATCGCCGCTGGCGATAAGGCCGCCGCCGAAGCCGCCTACAAGGTCGCAGCCCAGAAGCTCGACAAGGCCGCCGGCGCTGGCGTGATCCACAAGAACCAGGCTGCCAACCGCAAGTCCGGTCTCGCTGTGGCCATCAACGCTCTCTGAGTTTTCGTAACTCACAGCTTGTAAGAAGCCCCGCAGGAAAACCTGCGGGGCTTCTTCTTTTTTACATTTCGTACTCTGTTGAAAATGCTCACTTACGCTTGATATCGTCATCATTCCGATCGGGATGGATGACCGGACGTTTGAGATATTTGGCTTCGCTCGGCAGGTAGGTGTTATGCCTGGCCAAAGCCCCCGGCAATTGAATGTCGAAAAACACGGAGATAAGCCGCATGGCCACCATCAGCACCACAATCAGCACATCAAGCAAGACTTCGGCGGGAAAACTGACGATTCCCTCGTTCACTCCTTTACATACGAGTACCGTCAATACGCATCCAACGGCTGAAGGCACCGCGTACCAATGCTTGTCGCGGATCACCATGGGCACCTCGTTGATGAGCATGTCACGGATGAGTCCGCCGCCAAGTGCCGTGAACATGCCCAGGAACACTGCCGTGGTGCCGGACATGTGGTACATCATGGCTTTGGATGTGCCGTTGACGGCGTAAAGACCCAATGCCAGCGCGTCCAATGACAGCATGGACCATTTGAGCTTGTCGACTTCGGGATAAATGATGGCTACGGCCACAGCTGCGAGCAGTGCGGTGATCACCAGCCCTTTGTCGGAGACGCCTGCGGGAGGAAGCGCTCCGAGCAGCACATCACGAATGATGCCACCACCCAATGCGGTGAGCCATGTGGTGACGAGAATCGCAAAAATATCATAGCCTTTGCGTACGGCGGCGAGCCCGCCGACCATGCCGCAGCAGAAGGTCGCCAGATATTCGATACCTATGAAGAAGCCGTTGCTTTCCAGCGCCACTTCCATGGCCACTCCCCTTCCCTCACATATTTCTTTTCCAACCAGCTGTTAAAAATAGCACAATATGGGGCAAGAGCTGCAATAAAAGAGCCGGAGGGCGGCACGTACATTGCCAGACCATGTGAATTGGCCTGAAGCACGCGCCACCCTCCGGCGGCCATTACAGCTATATGTCAGCTAATAATCGCTAACGGGAAAATCAGCAGACCTTCCACATCCAGTTGTGTGGGTCTTCGATCTCGCCAAGCTGGATGCCGAGCAGCTGGTTGCGCAGTGCGAGGGTGAACTCGCCGGAACCGCCGTCGGCGACGGTCACATCGAACTTCTCGGACTTGAAGCGACCGATCGGGGTGATGATGGCGGCGGTACCGCAGGCGAACACCTCGGTGACTTCGCCGGACTTGATGTCCTCAAGCAGCTGGTCCAGAGCGATCATGGTCTCGACCACGTCGTGGCCGTTGTCCTGGATGAGCTGGATCAGGGAGCGGCGGGTCACGCCCGGCAGGATGTTGCCGGTCAGGGACGGGGTTTCCACGTGGCCGTCCTTGTGCACGACCATCATGTTCATGCCGCCAAGCTCCTCAAGGTAGGTCTTGGTGGCGGCGTCGACGAAGCACACCTGCTGGCAGCCGTGGTCGATGCCGGTGTACTCACCAAGCAGGGATGCGGCGTAGTTGCCACCGCACTTGGCGAAACCAGTGCCGCCAGGGCCGGTGCGGAACCACTTGTCTTCAACCCAGATGCTGACCGGCTTCACGCCGCCCGGGAAGTACGGTCCGGACGGGGAGGCGATCACGCAATAATCCACTTCCTGCGGAGCGCGCACGCCAAGGAACGGCTCGGAAGCGAACATGAACGGACGCATGTACAGCGTGTATTCGCGACGGGACGGAACCCAGTTCACATCGCGCTTGACGAGGGCGGCGACAGAGCCGATGAAGTCGTCGATCGGCAGCTCCGGCAGGTACAGACGCTTGGCGGAGTTCTGGAAACGCTCGGCGTTCGCATCCGGACGGAACAGCCAAGTGGAGCCGTCGGCGTGACGATAGGCCTTCAGACCTTCGAAGCATTCCTGGGCGTAATGCAGAACAGATGCGCCCGGGTCCATCTTCAGCGGCGCGTACGGCTCGATGCGGCGGTCCGACCAGCCTTCACCCTTGGTCCAGGTCATGTGGGCCATGTTGTCGGAGAAGACCTGACCGAAAGCCGGCTTGTCGATGAGTTCGGCACGCTTGGCGTCGGATGCCGGGTTGTCGTTCGGGAGCACGGTGAACTTCTCGGCGAGCTTGTCAAGCTCCGCCGGATCGTGATGATTCTGTTCAGTCATTCTTTACTTCTTCTAGTTGCATCAGCCGCCCGAAGGCGGCCAGCGGTTGTTGTTGTTTCCAGTGCTTGTGGCACCGGGTTCTGGTAAGTACTTTCTCACACCATAAACGCTTTCGATAACCGGCGTTCGCGATATGAGATAGCAAGAAACATAAGGAAACGCAAAGGTCCCCACGTGTTTTCACACACAGGGACCTTGTACTACCGATATGGCAGGCATATCGGAATCAAATCAGCTTGAGCAACGCTCTCACTCAGCGTCAGCAGCCGGAGCGGCAGCGGCGTCAGCAGCCGGAGCAACCTCCTCCGGAGCAGCGTCTTCCGGAACCTCAACGGTGACGACGGACTCTTCCGGATCCTCGATGTCGAGCACGACGCCTTCCGGCAGCACGACGTCCTTGGCGAACACCTTGGAACCGTCGGTCAGGCCGTCAACGTTGACCACGATCTTCTCCGGCAGGTTGGCGACATCGGCGCGGACCTTGAGCTCCTGGATGTCGACGAATGCGACAGCAGCGCCCTTCGGGGTGCCTTCGACGAACACCGGCACCTCGACGTCGATCTTCTCGCCGGCCTTGACCTCGTAGAAGTCAACGTGCTCGACGATGCGCTTCACCGGGTTGCGCTGAACATCCTTGACGACGGCCATCTTGGTCTCGTCGCCGTACTTGATGGTGAACAGAGCGTTGGTGTGACGCAGGGACAGGGTGGTCTCCTTCATCGGCAGCTGCACGAAGACCGGATCCTCGCCGCCGGCGTACACGGTGGCCGGAATGAGGTTGGCGACGCGCATGCGGCGGGCAGCGCCCTTGCCGAACTCGGTACGGGCAGCGCCTTCAAGAGTGATGGTGGTAGCCATAATCAATATCTCCTTGATACATCGTTCTTATGTTTCGGCGCACCGACGAGCCGCATAAAAAACCCAAGGAGTTTCATATCATACGCCAAGTCGATAACGGAGGCGGAACCTCCCTCGCCAAGACAACAGTTATCTAGTATACATGGTGCGCTGACATTTCCCTGCAATCAGAGGAGCAAGGTGCATAAAACGCGGACTATGCGCAAACCCACGTACAATCGTAGTCAGACAAGCACCAACCAGTGGTAAGGAATCAGAAAATGGCAACGACGCATGACCATTCCGCGCTCATCCGCAACATTCAGCTCGCGACTGGCGTCACGACCGTCGCAGCGACGGGATTGCTCGCGGCGTCAGCACATATGCTGTTCCGCTTTGCCATCGACACGCAGTGGAAGCATTCCATTTTCCATCAGGCGCTGATCGCTCCGGATCGCGAGGGAAAGATGAACCAAGGCGAGGCCAAAGAGGCCGAGCAATGGTTTTCCGAAACGAAACAGCCGGTATCCATCACCAGCCGCGATGGGCTTAAGCTGCATGGCTGGCTCTTCGATCCGGATTGCATCGACCCGACGCCGCATATATATGCCATCTGCGTGCATGGCTATACCGGAGCCCCTGAAGAACAAGCCAAATGGGCACACCGCTATGCCCGCATGGGCTTCACCGTCCTCGCACCATCCCAACGGGCCCAGGATCTGAGCGAAGGACGATATGTAGGCATGGGATGGTTGGAGCGCAATGATCTGCTTGATTGGATACGGCTGATTGTGGATAGCGACGATCAAGCACGCATTCTCCTATTCGGAGGATCCATGGGAGCCACGACGGTGATGATGACGACCGGCACGCCGGAACTGCCACGCAATGTCATCGCGGCAATCGCCGAAAGCGGATACACTTCCGCCCGCATGGAATTCATAGACAGCGCGCGAGGCATGTTCCACATGCCAAAGCTTCTCGCCTCGGCATGTGTGGACGCGGCGGGTCTGATCTGCAAGCGCCGTGCCGGCTATGATTTCACCGAAGCGTCCTGCATACCGTCATTGCGGCATACGGTCATTCCGATGCTGTTCATCCATGGAGGAAAGGACCGCATGGTCAGCCCACGTTTCCTCGACATGAACTACAACGCCTGCTCCAGCATCGACCGCGAACGTCTGCTGGTTCCGGACGCCGATCATATGGAAAGCTCCGCCGTGGATCCGAAACGCTACTGGGACACCGTATACGGATTCATCCGTCGTTCATTCAAGATCTGACAGCCGAACCCCAAAAAATATAAGCGGTAATGGAAACGCCTCCGGCGAAAGATGGCGCCCCTCACCGCCCGAAGTTCTCAAGACATGCCCGATGCCCGTTCCGTCAGTGCCGTTCTCCCGGATTGCATATCTGCATGGCGACGCCATCCTCCATAATATGGAATCCATGCTTCTCATAGAACGTGGCATTCTTGCTTTCCTCAGGCATAACCTCGATATACAGGTAATCGTGGTACCGCTGCTTGACCATGCCGACAAGATGTCCGGCAATGCCGCGCCCTTGGTATTCAGGATCGACCAGCACATAGTGCATGTATGCCACCATCTCCGTGTCATCAAGCACTCGCACCAGACCCACCAGACGTTCGCCATCCCATGCGCTGAATACGGTGGATGACCCCATCAACGCCTTATGCAACCGTTCAGGATATTGACCGGACACCCAGCCGACTGAAAGAAACAGTCGCTGGATCTGTTCCTTGGTGAATTTCTTTTCATCCGTATATGTGATAACCATATGGCAAGCATAGAATTGCCGGTATGAAACCGTCTCCTTCTATCTTTGCATACGAAACACAAGTGTCTCGGCCACTCCCCTCATGTATCGAAGTGCGCGGAGCCCACGTACATAATCTGAAAGACGTCGACATCGACATCCCGCTCAACAGCATGGTCGGCATAGCCGGAATCTCAGGCTCAGGAAAAAGCTCCCTCGCGCTTGGCGTGCTGTACGCGGAGGGATCACGACGCTATCTGGAAGCGCTATCGACCTATACAAGAAGACGTATGACCCAGGCAAGCCGCGCAACCGTCGACGAGGTGCGTCATATTCCGGCGGCATTGGCACTGCATCAGCGTCCATCAGTGCCTGGAGTCCGTTCCACGTTCGGCACAATGAGCGAACTGCTCAACAGTCTGCGCCTCCTGTTCTCCCGGATCGGATCGCACGTGTGCGAACACTGCGGAGCACGCAACCAACCCACGATGAACGTTGCCGCCGAGCTTCCGATGCATTGCACGTTCTGCGGCGGACTCATGCATCCGCCATCAGCGGAGGATCTCGCATTCAACGCCGCGGGCGCGTGTCCGACATGCTCAGGCACCGGAATCATGAGGGAAGTCGACCGTTCCGCCTTGGTACCGGATGAGTCGAAAAGCATTGACGAGGGAGCCGTGCTGCCGTGGGGATCGTTGATGTGGGATTTGATGAAGCAAGTATGCGGGGCCATGGGAGTACGTACCAACGTACCGTTCAACCAACTCACCGAACAAGAACGAGATATCGTGTTCGCCGGCCCAGCCATCAAGAAGCACATCCTATACAAGCCGAAAAAAGGCGACGATTTCGCCGAACTCGACTTCACGTACTACAACGCCGTATACACCGTGGAGAACGCCCTCACCAAAGCCAAGGACGAAAAAGGGCTTAAACGTGTTGCGAGGTTCCTCAAAGAGCGTCCCTGCAGCGATTGCGGAGGGACCAGACTTTCCGAACGCGCCCGCCAGCCACGTATCAGAGACATCAATCTGGCTCAGGCAACCGCGATGTCTCTGGACGCACTCGTTTCCTGGGTAGGGTCCGTGCCGGAATCGCTGGAACCACATATGCACACCATGGCGAGCGCCATCTGTGAATCGTTCCTCAATACGTCACGGCGTTTATTGGAACTCGGTCTCGGGTATCTGTCCTTGGACCGCGCCGGAGCCACGCTGTCCACCGGCGAGCGCCAACGCGTGCAGCTTGCCCGCGCCGTGCGCAATCGCACCACAGGCGTGTTATATGTGCTGGATGAGCCGTCGATTGGGTTGCATCCCGCGAATGTCGACGGACTGCTCGGTGTCATGCGTGACCTGGTGGCTGATGGCAATTCCGTGGTAGTGGTCGATCATGACACTCGGGTGCTGGCCGAAACCGATTATCTCATCGAGATGGGGCCAGGTGCCGGCGCAAAGGGCGGTCAGGTGATTGCGCAGGGAACGGTGCCGCAGGTGATTGATACCCGCGAATCGCGCATCGCGCCGTTCCTTGCCCAGGGTGGCAACGTTCATGACCGTGTGCGTGACAACATTGACGCCCATGAAATCTTCTCCGCAGGACGAATTCATATGGAAACCGACCGTCTGCATACCGTCGGCCCGTTATCGGTAGATATTCCCCGTGGACGGCTGACCGCCGTAACAGGGGTATCCGGTTCCGGCAAGACGACGATGGTACTGGAGATGTTGATGCCCGCTTTGCAGTCGCGGATCGACAGGTCGCCGCAGCCGACGCAGGTGCGGCTCCTCGAGGCGGACGGTGTGTCCAAGGCACATCTTATCGATGCCACGCCTATCGGCGCGAACATACGTTCCACCGTCGCTACATATTGCGGCGTCCATGACGATCTTCGACGCGCGTTCGCAAAAACAGATGCTGCGCGGACCATCGGTCTGAAAGCGGGGGCATTCTCCTATAACACTGGCAAGCTGCGTTGCGCGACGTGCGACGGCACGGGATCGATTTCGCTCGACGTGCAGTTCCTGCCTGACGTCGATATCGAATGCCCGGCATGCCATGGCTCGCGGTATTCCGATGCAATCGCCGAGCTGAAGCTCCCCTGCACCGACGGAGTGGCGTATTCGATGCCGCAGTTAATGACAATGACCGTCGACGATGCCATGCCTGTCTTACGAGATGTCAAACCGATCCAAACGAAGCTTGCCACGTTGCATGAATTGGGTTTGGGCTATCTTGCGTTGGGCGAGCCAACTCCCGCGCTGTCGGGCGGTGAGGCCCAGCGTTTGAAATTGGCCAGCGAGATGGGGCGGAAACAGCATGATGCGGTATTCGTGTTCGATGAGCCGACAATCGGCTTGCATCCGCTTGATGTTCGCGTGCTGCTGCACGTGTTTGATGAACTTGTAGCGAATGGCGCGACGGTGGTCGTCATCGAACATGATTTGGACGTGATTGCCAATGCGGACTATGTGGTGGATATGGGACCGGGCGGCGGTGAAGCAGGCGGACGCGTAGTATGCGAGGGAGCGCCTTCTCGGATCGCCGCATGTCCGGAAAGCGTCACTGGACGATACCTACAATCGTCGCAATGCTGATATTGTCCCATCTTCGGGCATCTGCAGTCAGTCTGATGATGGGACAGGCAGTTCCCGCCATGCTTGAAGATGATGCAGCGCACGTACGATGTTGCATTGATCAAGTAACGTCCCTTCAGCGGCGCACATGGTGGGATACCACATGCGATGGCGGAGCGTGGCTTGTTTGCCAGTACCTTTGATGAGTTCGCCTTCATCAGAGGCATATTGAAAATGCAGATGACTGAGCAGTCCCCCGTGTCTGAGCACGGAGCGTTCAGGCATGGGCTCCATCGCGATGAGTACGGCGAAGGGATCGGAGGCACCGGCATCGCTAGCGTGGAACACATAGCAGGGTTTGCCTTCCAGCCCCTTGTCGTGCACATGATCGAGCCGATATTCATGTGTTGTGATGGGGGTGCGTTTTTCGTCCAGCCAAGTCAGGTTAAAGCCTGCGACAGCATCATCGTCGCCAACTGCGGACGGCTGCTCGATATGCCATCCACCAATGCGGAATCGCCACTCCTTGCCCGAGGTTTTGCAGGCTTTTGCCCAGAAGCGTCGCGCATCGCCGAGCATCATGATCGCGAACAGCGGCTTGGATCGCATGGCTTTCGTCGAATCCTTCCAAGCCCGGTCAAGGTTCGGGTCATGATTGTTGATCAAATGTTCGAAGCTAATCCAGTCTCCCAGCCAATCGTTCACATTGAAGTCCATGCCAGACGATCCTCTTCTTCTCCCTGTTCGTTATGCAGTTCGTCTTCCAGCGCTATGATGCGGTCGCACCATAGCGCTGCAAGCTCATAATCATGTGTTACGACCAACACCGCTTTGCCACGGTCCGCGAGCTTTCGCAGAAGTCCGCCGACTTGGGTCATATGCAACCGGTCCAGTCCGCTGGTCGGTTCGTCCAAAACAATGAATCGCTTATCGCTCATCAAAGCGCAGGCTATAGCCAGCCTCTGCTTTTGACCGCCGGATAAACTCATCGGGTGGCGCTGCACGGAATCCAATAGGTCGAGGTCTCGTAGCACAGCATCGCATCGGTCACGCACAGCGTCATCCATCCCATCAAGTCCCAGTAATGCCTCTTCCCGAACACTATCGGAGAAGAGCTGGTAATTGACGTCCTGCATGACGAGAAATCCGGCACGAGTCAAAGCGCCGCGGCTCGCTTTCGTCCCATTCAATAGCACCATGCCGTTCAACGGAGCGGCAAGACCGCATAGCGTACGTGCCAAAGTGCTTTTGCCAACCCCGTTCGACCCCATAAGGCCAAGAATCTCACCCTCGTGAATGTCGAAATCGGGAATATCACGTGCGAATACGGGTGTCTTGCGGCCTAGAAGTCCCCGCTTTGTATGGCCTACACTCAGGCCGCGCACACCAATGACGACCTGTCGCTTGTCCTCGTCGGGCGCAATGCCTCCATGTTGGAGTTTACGATGCACGGCAAGCCTGTATGGTCTGTCATCGAGGGCGCGCAATCCTAATGCCGCGACGCGCTGTTCGGACATCGCCAGAAAATCGGACGCCTCATATTCACCGAGAATCGTACCGTGATCGAACACTATGAAACGGTCCGCTAAATCCGCGCACCATGCAAGACGGTGTTCGGCAATGACGATGGTCATTCCATCAGCTCTCAATCGGGAGACCATGTCATGCAGCCTGCGAATCGCCACCATATCTAAATTACTTGTCGGCTCATCCATAACGATGAGTCCAGGAGCCAGCATGGTCGATGCCGCGACAGCAAGCTGTTGCTTCTGGCCACCTGAAAGCGTCATGATCCTACGACCTAATAGATGCCTGATGTGAAACTGCTCCGCGACATCATGCACGCGTTGCCGAATCCGCGCGGGAGACATGCCCGTATTCTCGCAGGGGAATGCCAGCTCATCGGTGGAATCAGCATTGAAATACTGCGTCTTCGGATTCTGGAATACGCTGCCCACCTGTCCCACATAGCTTTCCACAGGAGCCAATCCGGCGCGGATTCCGCACGTCATATGGATGCCCTGCAAATCGCCGGAATAGAAACCAGGTATCAGACCATTGAGCAAACGTGTGTACGTGGTTTTGCCACAGCCGCTTTGTCCACATAAGATGGCAATCTCGCCTTGCGGTATGGCACAGCTGATGTCATTCAGCGCATCGACCTCAGCAGCTTCATCAGCATGATATGCGAATGAGCACCGTTGCGTCCATGCGACTATCCGATTGATATCACTTCCGATACTCACCATGCTCCTCCAATGCCCAATGCCAGAGGAACCGTGCAGATGACCATCCATGCCCAATCAATGCCATGCATGCGGATTTCGGTATGACATGTATGAGGCCCGCGAATGCCGATTCCTTTGGTCAGTGCGGCTACGGACAAATCCTGGGCGACCCCCGTAGCGTTCATCAACAACGGCATCAGGATGTATTCCAAAGACTGAGCCGGATGACGGAGCAGGGCGAATGTCCCCTGGGCGATGCCACGTAATGCCATCGCGTCACGAATCTGATGGTAATCGTCATGGATTGTCGGGAAGAACCGGATGCACACCACACATGGAATCACAATCGTCTCCGGAATGCGCATGCGCCGCAGGGCACACACGAATTGACTGGCCGTAGTCGTGGTGAATGCGTATATGCCGGCAATCAGACAAGGCATCATCATCCGGATGCCGACACAAAGCAAACCAAGCATATGCAACCAGCTGCCGCCATCGTCAAGCGTCGATGCCCAAGTCCCCACTAGTAGCAATACATAGATGCAACCGAAGCGTACCGCAGCCGCCCATCGTCCCGCGCCGAGCAGTGGCAGAAGAAGCAGCAATACTGTAAGCGACTCCACAACCACGTCGACATGGAAGAACAGCAACAGGTTGGCCAATGCCACTAGGTACAGTTTGGTTCTTGGGTCCAGGGCCATCAGATGATGCCGGTCTTCGCAAAATGCTTCTTCAGCATACGCTGCCCAAACCAGCCTCCGAGCAACGCACATACCAGTACCACTATCATGGCAATGAAAAACGTGCCGGTATTGACATGTGCGAACACACCATCGATATAGGACGAGTCCTTGCCACGGGCCTGCAGACTGGCCACATAGGCATCCTTCATGAACCACAACGGCAGAATCGGACCGGTCAGCCCATAGCAGAACACGACATAACTCGCCAGGATACCTGTCTTGCTCCGATAGTCCCCGGCGCGAGCGATGGCATCAGCGATGACCGGAAACACGATGCTCGCAGCAAGGGAAAGGATGAAATGTCCGGATACGAACAAGAACAATCCGACGACGATGCCCATCACGCTAATCGCGCCGAATTTTCCGACCTTGGCAACCAGGAGCATATATACGCAACCACAGATCAATGCGGCGACCGCAGGCAGAAGAATCATGCCGAATCCCATCAAAGCCACGGAACTGAACAGCGTGGCCACGGCGACCAGCACGAAATACAAGGCAGTGAACACACCTATCGTGATGAGATCGGGAATGGTCAGATGCCTCGACTTGGTCGACATGCCCTGCTGCGTCATGGTCAGTCCTTTCGATTGTCATGGGCGGCCAGCCACCAATGTATCGAGGAAACACGGAAAAGACAATAGTTTTTCCTCGTTTTCATGGAAAACTATCCAATCCGCGTCGCGGTAATCCATAAACCATCCATACCCAGAGACAATGAAACGACGCCCCGAGTCAACGTCCTCGCTCCAGTCTCAGACGACAAGGCAATATCCCAATGCCGCGGCCATCACAGGAACCACCACCGACGTCAGCACATATCCCACGAACACGGTGATCCGCCCACCGCGCAACAACGTCACGGATTCGTTCATCATGGTGGAGAATGTGGAGAATCCACCAAGGAAGCCGGTCGCCAACATCACATGCGCGGGATCCGACAGAAACCGGCGTGAGTACAGACCTGCAATCACGCCTGCCAGGAATCCGGCAATACTGTTGATCACAAAGGTCGACAAAGGAAATGCCTTATGCCAAGAAGCTTTGATAACGGAATCACAAACATACCTTGCGGCGGCGCCGAGACCACCACACAGGCACACCGATACGGCGATGACCACATTATTCATCAGTCCGCCTCCTTGCCCATGGCATGGCGATCACCATCGTTATGCTCAGTACCGGCAAACCGCAGCCCGACATGCGCGCCAACGTATGCCAGCAGACAGCCCACGATGAAGGTCGTGCAACAATACGCCGCACAATCCATGGCTTTGCCGTCATGCAGCATAGTGAATTCCTCGAGGGCGAGAGTGGACATGGTGGACAATCCTCCACACATGCCCATGCCACATCCACGGTTCACATATTCCTTCGCGCGTCCCACGGTTCTGCGGGTTCCTCCCAGCCATGCCGAAAGCGCCGCGTATACGAAGCAGGCGGCCATATTCGCCGCGAATGTGCCGATATGGAATGCGCCGCAGTCGGGAATGACCGAACAAGCGTAGCGTAATGCGGTTCCGATGCATCCCCCAAGGAACACCACGCATATGAGATCGACTCGAATGATATGTTGTCGTGCCATGTATCTTCTTTCCAGCGAGGTGCCGAACCAATATGACAGACATGGAAGAATGGCGATGCCACAACCGCTGAAAGCCATAAGGTACAGCACACCCTATGTCGTAGGAACCATCAGCGGGTTTGCGGTTCGAAGCCTGTAACGGCTTCAGGCGAGTCCCATCACCGCAGTCCAGTATATCCGGCACGCGAGGCCGTCCGTACCATCATTCACGATGCGGACAACTTCCCCGGACTACCGCAACGTACGATCCATAACCGTCGCCAATAGCGCGGCGACCCCCAAAACCGCAACTGTGATGCCAATGCCGTGGAGCCCTCCATCAGTGACCGTCTCACCGAAGAACACGCCACTCAATGAGGACGCACCGATAGACCCGATATAGATGGACGTGCGCAGCAGACCAGACGACGTGCCAATATGCTCGGATGCCGCTCGGCGATATAGCACGGTCTGACTGGTCGACATGCTGAGTCCCAACACCAGTCCCGCGACAGCGGAGGCGGTCAACGGCAATACGACCATGCCAGCGGATGACGTGCAAGCCAACAACATGCCCACCGCCACCATCGCCGAACAGCACACCATCAACGGCAGGCGCACTATCGGCTTCTTCGCGATGGATAACGAAGCCACTGTCGCCACCACCCCCATCGGAATGATGAACATGCCGGAAACACCGGCGTTCATATGGCAGGCATCCTCCAACCACTGGGGCAAGGCGTACATGACCACATAAGCGCCAAGCATGGTGAGCATCGCACGCAGAAAATTCAACGTCATCGCATTATCCGCCGCGAGTGAACGCACATCGACGAAAGGCGTTGCCGCATGCAACTCCCACGCGACAAAAGCCAACAAAGCGATGACAGTGACGCAACCGGACACCTTGTCGAAAGTAGGCAAACTCATAAGAACAATCAGCAGCGCGCTGATTGTGATGGAGAATAGCAACAGACCCATGACATCGAGATGCGCGATGAAGAAGGATACGGTCATGCGATGTTCATGCTTCGCATCGGGCTCGATGCTTGCCAATCCCAGCACAATCGTGATGATGCCGACCAACACGTTGACGAAGAAGGTGGAGCGCCATCCCAAAAAGGTGACCAACAGGCCGCCCAACGGTGGACCGACAGCGATGAGCACCAGTCCCACCATAGCGAGAATGGAAAGGACCAACGAAGGCGGTTCCGCCAATCCCATGCGATCAGCCCGTCTGCGAACCAGCAGCATGGCAGCAGGATAGCCACAGGATGTGCCCGCACCAATAAGCACACGCGACGTCAGCAGCACGCCGAGATTCGGGGCGAAACCACCCAGTAGTCCTCCAATCATGACCAATGCCGCACCGGCCATGAACACCGAGCGAGGACCAATGATCTCAGAAAGCTTGCCCGCCGTCGGCTGCGCGATGGCACATGTCAGGTACAGCGCAGATATCAGCAGGGTCGCCCTTCCGGCATCAATCCGCAAATCATGTGAAATCGGTGCGAGCGCCGTCGAGATAAGCGTGCTGTTGACAGGGTTGAGACCGACCCCAAATATCATCGCCATGATGAAGGTCTTGGGAAACGCGGGAGTTTCTCTTGTCTTATCAGCCGTCTTCATCGCGTGTCGCCTCCCGTCGGCAGCGATTCCGTGGCGGCGATGCGTTCGATCAATGTGGTCGCAGCGGCGAGGTCCCCGCGCTCGCCGTCATCCAATGCATATTCGATGGCATGCGCCAGCCAAGTTGTTTGGCTAGCGGTTACGTGGGCGAGGAACGCATGTCCTTCATCGGTCAAGCCGACCAGTCGACGACGACGATCTTTCGAATCGGCATGCTGTGTGACATACCCTGTGGACCTCAGTAGTTCAAGACGCTGGGTGATGGCCTGTTGCGATACGTGTTCGTACGCGGCCAAAGTCGATACCGACAGTTCTCCCTCGGTATCCAGCCGCTTCAACATGGCAAGCTGCGAAGCGGTGATGCCCCGTTCCGCGATGCCGGCCTCATGCTTCATCCGAGCTTGCAGCCTGCTGACCGCAATCGCCAATTCCATGGCGACATCCGATGTCGAATATTCGTCTTTCGTATCCATTTCGATTGCCTCCAGCTGGCCACCATAGCACTTACACAAGCTACTTGTGCAATCTGCTTGCGGATTTCCTCGCATGACGCCACTCGCCGCAAGGCTTCAAACCGTTATCGCCCTGAACAACAAAAAGGGCCATCCCACTTTTGCAGGATGGCCCTCCATATAAGAACAACAGACCTCAGGCAAGTTTGCCGTAGGCTTCGGCATCCACCGGCTCGAGCCATTCGTTGCTCATGGATGCCGGATCGCCCGCAGGGACCATGAAGGCTAGATGCGAGCATGATTCGCCGGGGGCGGCGCCATGCCAGTGCTTCGTATCCGCGGGGATGCAGACGGCCTGCCCGGCCTTGAGCTCCTTTGGCTCCTGTCCCTCGATCTGGTAGTAGCCGCAACCGCCGACCGCGATGAGTACCTGCGCCGCGTTGTGATGGATGTGCCAGTTGTTGCGGCAACCCGGCTCGAAGGTCACGTTATGGATGGCAATCTGCGGAGTCTCGAGCACCGGAGCAAGGTAGCTCTGTCCCACGAAGTACTGCGCGAAGCCGTCGTTCGGTTCTCCCATCGGGAATGCGCTCGGATTTTCCATTGTCGACCCGTCCTTTCATTTATGCTCTGTACCGTTCCCTATTCAACGCCCGGCGAAAAAGAATGTCCAATGTGAGTATGATATATCGTTCCATGCGTCGATTGCATATCAAACCATTCATGCGAGGTATTGGTTCTGCCAATCGAAACGGGATATGCTGACCTTCCGAACATCAACGGCAGAAGAGCTTCAGTATGACTGACATGAGCTACGCCCCACTGGGATGGTCCGGCATCCAAGTTTCCAAGGTCTGCCTTGGCGGTATGAGTTTCGGCAAGACCTCCCCGTAATTCCATCAGTGGACCATCGATGCCGACGCCACCGAACAGCCGTCAGTACAACATGGCGCTCACCCCATACTCCCCATGGCGTCCGGCCATCTGACCCATCCGTCCTGGGATTCCGATTCCAAACGCGGCACCACCGACGGCACCATGCGCAACAAGTACGATCAGGCACGTGCGCAGGATATGCCGATCATCGAACGCGTGCACGGGCTCGCGGAACGGCTCGGCGTGCCGATGGCGCGGATCGCCCTCGCCTGGCATTGGGCCAAGGACGTCACGGCACCGATCGTCGGCTGCTCGAAGACGGAGCGCGTGGATGATGTCATCGAAGCACTTGGAGTAAAACTCAGCGAATCCGACATCGCCTATCTTGAGGAGCCGTACACGGCGCATGAACTGGTCGGCCCATTGGCCAGGCCGGGCGAGCGCGCGCTGGCCGGCACCCTTGCGCCGACTCTGAAGGAGAAAGCCAAGTAGCGCCACACGTCGCCGGAAAGTGGCTAGCGCACCGGGATGCAGATCTCGGTCACGAACTGGGCGGGATCCGATGTCAACCCTTCATCGATCAACGCGATCTCACGTGAGAACCCGGTGATGTCGAGACCCTGCTCTGCGGTGTACCATATCAGCTCGCGATACCGGTCGGGGGCATCGCCATGACTCCCCCGGAACCGGATGCGCACGCAATCGGTCTCCGGCAATGCCACGGTGTCGCCCTCATATTCGTCCTCGTCGTCAAGCAATAGGAACACCAACCCGTAATCGGCATATCCGCCCTGTTCCAACGATTCCTTGTCAATGCCGACGCCGACCTTGCCAAGGAAGACCAGCGAATCCTTCTGATGCTGCTCCAGCTTGCGGATCGAATATTCCAGGCCGAGATACGAGTCGACCTTCGGTGAATCCCTGATCCAGACGATCCTGCAGGCGGGTTGCCGCACAACACGTATCACGTCGAATTCGGACTGCTCAGCGTCCCGCAGCCGCTCCAAGCGATGGTCGATCTTCCGCTGGACCATTTCCAGCTCATGCTGTTTGCGCTCGATCAGGGCTTTCTGTGCAACAAGCTTGTCCTCGATGACATGCACGTCGCGATTGTGCAGGAACTCGGCTATCTGCGTCAACGGCATATCCAGCACACGCAGGTACCGGATTGTGTTCAGCACCTCGAACTGCTTGGCACCGTAATACCGGTACCCGGTGCGCGGGTCGATATATTCGGGTTCCAGCAAGCCGCAACGCTCATAATGCCGAAGCGTGCCCAGCGACACATTGAACATATCTGCAACCTTGCCTATACGGAACAGTCTGCCGTCACCCGGCAAAGCGTCGCGCCCTCCACTTCGCTCACTCGCCGTCATGCACGCGCCTTCTCCGAAATTACGCCGTGACGCTTGAGCCACGCGTAGAAGCCAAGACAGATCAGCACGGAAAGCAGCGATCCGGCGGGCGCGGCGACGCCCATGGGGAACAAGGTGTTCGGGAACAGCTTGGATGCCAGATACGCCCCGGGCACACGGACCAGGGTGATGGCCACGATATTGTGGATGAATCCGATATAGGAGCGCCCGCATGCGGCGAAGAAGCCGCTGAAGCAGAAGTGGATGCCCGCGAAGATGCTGTCGACGATGTAGCTGCGGATGTACTGTGTTCCCAGCAGGATTACCGTCGCATCGGTGGTGAACAGGCCGACGATGGAGCCCGCCGTCAGTTCCACCACAATCGATATGACGATGCCGTAGACGACGGTGATCGCGGTGGCGTATCGCAGTGTCTTCGTCGCTCGCTCCATCCTGCCGGCACCGATGTTCTGCGCCGAGACGGCGGATACCGTGGCCAGCATGGACGACGGTACCAGGAACAACGCGCTGATCACCTTTTCGACGACGCCGACAGCTGCCGCATCGTTCAGGCCACGGTAGTTGGCGATGACCGTGATGATGATGAAGGCGATCTGGATGCAGCCGTCCTGAACCGCCGTCGGCACTCCGATGCCGAGAATGCCGCGGAGCATGGCCCTATCGGGGCGAAGATCGCCGAACTTCAGTCTGATGCCCGTACGCCGGCGGCGAATCGCCACCAATGTCACGGTCACACTGATGGCCTGCGCCAGTGTGGTGCCCAATGCCGCGCCCGAGGGACCAAGACGCAGCCAGCCCATAAACAGGTAGTCGAACACGATGTTGCAGAAGCATGCAACCGCAATGAAATACATGGGGCTTTTCGAATCGCCCATCCCACGGAACACCGAGCTGATAATGTTGTACGCGACGATGAACGGGATGCCGATATAGCAGATGGTCAGATACTGCGCGGTTCCCTCGACGGCTTCGACTGGCACGCCGATCAGCGAGATGATGTTGTGCACGTTCAACAGCAGAACGACCGTCAGCGCCAACGCGATTCCTGCGAACAGCGTGATGACGTTGCCGATGGCCTTGGCCGCACGGTCGAGCCTGTTCGCGCCGACCGCACGGCCGATGGTGACGGTCGCGCCCATGGCAAGACCCACGATGACCACGGTGAGCATGTACAGCACCTGGCTGCCGTTCGCCACCGCGGTGATGCCGTCGATGCCGATGAACTGTCCGGCGATGAACAGATCGGCCATGCCGTACAGCGTCTGCAGGAAATACGACAGCAGATACGGCAACGCGAAGGTGACGATCGTTCTGAACACGCTTCCCGTTGTCAGGTTCTTTCCCATGGGTTGTCTCTTATCCTCCCGTTTCGGCCTATGTCTTCCAGCAGGAAGGCTAAACCTTACAATGGTTGTAGAGTCAATCCCAAAGCATTGTCATGTCCAATATGCGGAAAACCGTCTTTCACCCCATGACCGGAGCGGTGGCTTCGTCTTCCCCGTCCGGCTCGTCGGCGAGACCCATGAGCTCTCCCATCTTGTCCGCGTACACGCCCGTCTCATGCATGAGCAGGGCCCGCACTGCCCGAAGCGATTCGCGATCCCGAGGAAGACGGTACAAGGCGATGGTCGCGGCCATTTCGCCAAGCTTTTCATAGTTGTCCAACATGCGTTTGCGATCCTTGTGCGAAGCGAGCATCGCATCCATGCGATCCTCCGGTTCGGCGAAAAAGATATATCCGGCAAGGGTAAGCAGCAGACCAGCCTTCCTCACATTGCGTGCCTGGCTGTCAAGTTCTTTGACACCATTCTCGAACATGGTTCGATCACGCAGTCTGAAGCCTTCCTGGAGAAGACCCGAAGCCGACGGCCCCATAAGGGAGATGGCAAGGTCATGCAGATAGAGCGGGTCTTTCCATATATCCTCCACTTCATATACGCCATTGTCCTCGATCTCGGCCAGTAGTTGGGCGACGGGCTTAGTGTTCTCATCCCACAGATTCCGATATGCCTCCACAATGTGTTCGGCGTCATACAGATATCTGGCATCGAGGCAAGCCGGATATTCCAATGAGCCGGTGACGCTCAGATCCACGGAACAGGCATATTCCAGATCCGCCTTGATCCGCATATCCTGCAACTGGGCGCATACATGCCTGTATCGGAAATCGGGATCACATCCCAATTCGACCACTTTCGGATCATCGCGGAGCATACACATACCCAATCCCCCATAAGCGAGAACCATCAGCGCCGCATCAGCGGCCCTAGGCTCGCCCCCTCCCCATCGCAACAGAGTGTATGCGGCCAGACGGTAGGTCTGTCGCAGGTATTCCATCATGCATTCGAGCCGTTTCCTCCTTCCGCCTCCGCTCTTCTTCCCCTTGGTCTTTTTCCTTCGGAACACCTCACGTGTATCGAACAGACCAAGCTGGAACGGCATCCTGTTGCTCGGCCGATGCGTCGCCACCGCGACGGAAGCATCATTAATCATTTCATACAGCCATGCGCTCATACCGTATTTACGAACCACATTGCGGCATCCGGTCAGGAATTCGGCATCATAGCCTATTTGGAACCGATCCAATATGATCATATCCATGTCGAGGTTCACCGGCCATGACGTGCCGCCGAACAAGTCATCCGCAAGCTCGTGCACCACGTCATCGAACAGGGAAAGCGGACCTTCCATATCGTGTTCGAGACGTATCCGATCAAGGTCCGCGAAGCAACGCCCCGAGCTGTACCGGTCGAAGCGCTCGATCAGCCGATCCATCGTTTGCAGGAAAGCCTGTTCGTCCATATTGAATGGCGTGGCCACGGCAACTGTCATATGCAACTCCTTCGTCGTAGAGATGCACCTACTGTCGCATATCCGTCCACCTCTCCGTCACAATCCTTTGAAAAAAGTGAATAAGTGGACAATTTCCACCTATCCACACCCCCATACCTGTCTGTGGACAACTTGCGCAATAACAAAAGGCCCTTCCTCCAAAAAGAGGAAGGGCCTGATCTTCGCGTAGGCGACGAGCCGGTCCGTCAGTTGATGAGTTCCTTGACGGCTGCGATGACAGCCTGCAGGCTGGCCTTGGCGTCGCCGAAGAGCATCTGCGTGTTGTCTTCGAAGTACAGCTCGTTCTGGATGCCGGCGTAACCGGTGCCACGGCCACGCTTCATGACCACCACGTTCTGTGCCTTGTCGACGTCGAGGATCGGCATGCCGGAAACCGGGGTGCCCGGCTTGCGCGCGGCCGGGTTGGTCACGTCGTTGGCGCCGACCACAAGGGCCACGTTGGCCTGCGGGAACTGCGGGTTGATGTCGTCCAGGTCGATGAGCTCCTCGTACGGCACGTTGGCTTCGGCGAGCAGCACGTTCATATGGCCCGGCATACGGCCGGCAACCGGGTGGATGGCGTAGGAGACTTCGACGCCGTGGTCCTTGAGCAGCGTGCCAAGGTCGGCGAGCTCACGCTGGGCCTGGGCCTGGGCCAGACCGAAGCCCGGCACGAAGATGACCTTCTCTGCGTAGACGAGCTGGACGGCCAGATCGTCGGCGGAGGTTTCCTTCATGGTGCCCTCCAGCCCCTCTCCGGCGCCCGCCGCAGAATTGGAGCCGCCGAAGCCACCAGCCAAGACGGACAGCAGCGGACGGTTCATAGCCTTGGACATGGCGATGGACAGGGTCACGCCCGCCGCACCGACGAGCGCGCCGGCCACGATCAGGGCGATGTTGTTGATGGCCAGACCGGACATGGCCACTGCGGTGCCGGTGCAGGCGTTCAACACGGAGATGACGACCGGCATATCAGCGCCGCCGATCGGGATGACGAACACGAGGCCGTAGCACAGGGCGAACACGGTGGTCAGGATCGACCAGAGCAGACGCTGGTTCGGCTGCACGCACAACATCACGAAGGACACGATGGTGAGCACGACGAACAGGATGTTCCAGAAACCCTTGCCCGGCAGGCTCAGCTTCTTGACCCACTTGATGCCCTGCAGCTTGCCGGCTGCGATCAGCGAGCCGGAGAAGGTGACGGAGCCGATCATGATGCCCAGACCCGCGGTGATGAGCACCACGATGGATGGGGTTTCGGCGGAGGTCAGGATGTCGTTCAATGCCACGAGCGCGGCGGCGCCACCGCCCACGGTGTTGAACACGGAGACCAGCTGCGGCATGTCGGTCATCTTGACCTTCTTGGCGGAGACCACGCCCGCCACGGCGCCGATGACGATGCCGACAATCAGCACGATGACTGCGACGCCATGCTTGAAACCGTTGGAGGCCTCACCTGCGAACAGCACGATGAAGGCCATGGCCACGGCGAACACCATGCCGATGGCGGAGACCATGTTGCCCTTGCGGGCGGTCTTCGGGGAGTTCATCAGGTGCAGGCCGATGACGAACATCACTGCGGCCAGCAGATAGACGAACCATTCGATGACGCCGAGCGGCGTGCTCAGCATTTCGGCCAGGGTACCCATTTACTTGGCCTCCTCTTCCTTCTTCTTGCCCTTGTCGGACTTGAACATCTCCAGCATGCGGTCGGTGACGACGTAGCCGCCGACGACGTTCATCGTGCCCAGCACGGCGGCCAGGAAGATGAACACCCAGGCGAGCGGACTGGTGGCGTGCGCGGCGACGATGACGACGCCCGCGATGACGATGCCGTGGATGGAGTTGGCGCCCGACATCAGCGGGGTGTGCAGGGTGGCGGGCACCTTGCCGATGACCTCGACGCCGATGAGCAGCGCGAGGACGAACAGTGTGATCGCAACGACGATATCCATTGCTTTACTCCTCTTCCTTCTTGGCTTCCTCGCCGCGGCCGGCCACGACCATGGCGTTGTCGAGCTCTTCGTTCAGGTCGATGGCGAGCTTGCCGTCACGCACGAAATGCGCCAGCACGTCGGCCACGTTGCGGCTCAGCAGGTTGGATGCGGTGGTGGACACGCCGCTGGCCAGATACGGGGCGCCGATGATGGTCACGCCGTTGTCGGTGACCTGGGTGCCGACGGAGGAGCCTTCGACGTTGCCGCCAAGGTCGCTTGCCGCGCAATCGACGATGACGGCGCCACGATGCAGACCGGCCACACCGGCCTTGGTCAGAAGGACCGGAGGCTTGCGTCCCGGCACTTTGGCGGTGGTGATGACGATGTCGAAGCCGGCGGCCTTCTGATCGACCGCGGCCTGTTGCTGGGCCTGCTCTTCGGCGCTCAGCGCGCGTGCGTAGCCGCCTTCGCCCTGGCCCTTGGAGAAGTCAAGACCAAGGTCGAGGAACTTGGCGCCCAAGGATTCGACTTCGCCCTTGGATGCCGGACGCACGTCGTACGCGGTGACGACGGCGCCGAGACGCTTGGCGGTGCCGATGGCCTGCAGGCCGGCGATACCGGCGCCCAGAATAAGCACCTTGGCCGGGCGGATGGTGCCAGCGGCGGTGGTCATCATCGGCAGGAAGGAACCGTACGCGTTGGCTGCCACGATGGCGGCCTTGTAGCCCATCACGGAGTTCTGCGACGTCATTTCGTCCATGGACTGCGCGGAGCTCAGCTGACGCGGCAGCTTTTCCATGGCGACGCCGACCAGACCGGCCTTCTCGATCGCGGCGACGTAATCGGCATCGGTGAACGATCCCAACATGCCAATGATCCATGTGCCCTGCTTGACGCGGGCGAGCAGCTCATTGCTTGGACGATCCACAAAACCCAGCGCGTCGGCGCGTGCGATCACATCGTCGGCGGAGACGACCTGCGCGCCCGCCTTCGTATAATCTTCATCAACGTAGTGCGATGCGACGCCCGCACCGGACTCAATCAGACATGTAACACCTGATTTACGCAACCTCGTTACGATATCCGGTGTCAGAGCAACACGGGACTCGTGTTCGGAAGTCTCGTTGAGAACTCCGAAGACCACGGTGGCTTCAGCTTTTTCAGCCATAGGTGCCCTTTCTTCCTCGTTAAAGAAATCTAATGAACAGATACAGCGCCCAAGTGTAACGTACACGGCAACATCGCGGCCGCAATCGTTCATCTTTCGAATCACGGGCTGTATCCGGCATGCGCCGCCCGTTTCCCTGATGGCCTGTCACCTTACGCTACCGTAAGGTGACGTGTCGCGCGCGACGGGCTATCATTCCTTCTTTAGATACCGTTTATATACGTAGGAGAGTCACGTGTCCATCATCACCTCGTTGAACAAGCAGGCCACTAATCTCGCAAGGAAGGCGTTGCGCTTGGGCAACGATTTCGTGCACCCGGTCAGCGACGATTCCGGCAATACACCGGATTACAACGACCCGAACAGCATCCTCTCCCCCGATGGCCATATCGCGCTGCCGCACACCGCTGAATGGGGACCGGGATACCCGTCCACCACGTTCCTTGACCCTGAAACCGGACTGTTGACCACGAAGACAGAGGGCAATCCGCCGCTAGACGAAGGCACCTCCATCTACGATATCTACGCCGACCGCGCCGCTCGTATGGGCGACGAACCATTGTACACGTTCAAGCAAGATGGCGATTGGCACACCAAGACCGCAAATGAGACGCTCGCCGACATCCGCGCCGTCGCGAAGGGCTTGCTGCATTATGGTTTGAAGAAGGGCGATGGCGTGGCTTTCATGTGCCGCACCTCCTACGATTGGGATGTGTTCGACGCGGCCGTCATGGCCTGCGGCGGCGTGCTCGCCACGATTTACGATACCGATTCCGCCGAGCAGATCCGCAATATCGTCAACAATTCCGATGCGCGTCTGCTGGTCGTGGAAACCACTGATATGAAGGCGAAGGCGGACGGGGCCGAAACCGAATGCCCGACTTTGGAGCACATCGTCTGCTTCGAGACCGGTGGTCTTGACGAGATCAAGGCGTATGGCTCCGGTGTGAGCGATGAGGCGCTCGATGCGCGAATCGATTCCGTGCAGAAGACCGATCTGTGCTCCATTGTGTACACGTCCGGTTCGACCGCCGCGCCGAAGGGCGTGGAGATGACGCATGAGCATTATTGCGCCACCGCGTTCAATCTGCCCGATTATATGCCGGAACTGCTGCATGACAAGAAGAACACCGTCCTGCTGTTCCTGCCTCAGGCGCATTCCTTCGCCCGTGCCATCAACTACATCTGCGTAGCAAGCAATCTGCATATTTATATCGCGCAGGGCATCAAGACATTGACCGCCGATTTGCAGGTGGCCAAGCCGACCATCATGATCGTTGTTCCGCGTGTGCTGGAGAAGGTGTACAACGCTGCTTCCCAGAAGGCCGGTCATGGCGCCAAGGGCGTTGCTTTCGCCGCAGCCGTGGTCGCCGCGCAGAATTATATGAAGGAAGTCAGCACCAAGGGGAAGACCGGAACGCTTACCAAGGCACGTCGCGCGGCGTTCGATCCGGTGGTCTATGCCTCGCTGCGTGAGGTGCTCGGCGGACGCGCCAAGTGGATCGTCGCGGGCGGTGCGCCGCTTGATCCGGAGTTGTTGGCGTTCTTCCGTGGTGCCGGCGTGCCGGTCTACGAAGGCTACGGATTGACCGAAACCACCGCGCCGTGCGCGTTCAACGTGCTTGGCGTGCCGTATCATCAGGGTTCCGTCGGCATCGCGTTCCCTGGTTTCGAGCTGCGTATCGCCGAGGATGGGGAGATTCAGGTCAAGGGCGCTTCGGTGTTCCCGAAGTACCATAAGAACGGCGAGGCCACCGAGGATTCCTTTACCGAGGATGGCTGGTACAAGACCGGCGACTTGGGCCGCATTGACGACGATGGCTTCCTGTACATCATCGGACGCAAGAAGGATCTCATCATCACCGCCGGCGGCAAGAACGTCTCCCCTGGCCCGATCGAGGATGTCATCAAGCGTTGCGAATTCGTCTCTCAGGCGTTGGTGCTTGGCGACAAGCGTCCGTTCATCTCCGCGCTGATCACGCTTGACGAGGAAGCGTTGCGTCCATGGCTGGAAAGCAAGGGTCTCAACCGAGATATGTCGATGGAGGAGGCCTCCAGCAACGCGGCCGTCCGCGCCGAAGTCCAGAAGTGGGTCGATCAGGCCAATGAGGGCGTGTCCCGTGCCGAATCCGTGCGTAAGTTCATCATCCTGCCGGAGGAGTTCACACAGGAGAACGGTTTGATGACCGCTTCCATGAAGGTCATCCGTCCGAAGGTGATCAAGCGTTACGCCACCCTGCTGAACACGCAAATGTACACCAAGAAGAAGTGACCATCCAGCACCAACAAGCTTAGAGCATAAGAAAGCCTGCCGCATAAACAGCGGCAGGCTTTATTGTTCCCACCCGGAAAAAATCAGAAGCCCAGCTTCTCAAGCTGCTTGGCTGAGCCGTCAAACGGGCAGCCCAGTGGGCTGACCGTAGGCGAAGTGAGCAGCTTCGCCGCGAAGCGGATCCTAAGCGGCTTAGAAGCCCAGCTTCTCAAGCTGCTTAGGATCCGACTGCCATCCCTTGGCCACCTTGACATGCAGGTCGAGCTTGGCCTTCTGCCCGACGATGCGGTTGACCGCGGTGCGCAGCTTCTTCTTGACGCGTACCAGATGCTCCGCGTTATGTCCGATGATGATCGGCTTCTGCGAATCACGTTCCACGTAGATCGACACAATCACCTGCGCCTTGCCCGCGTAGGATTCGCCGCTGTCGTTGTCTTCCGGATATTCGATGGAATCCACCACCACGGCGAGCGAATGCGGCAGCTCGTCATCCAATTCCTCCAGGAACGCGCCTCGAATCAGTTCGGCGATGGTGTCTTCCGGACGTTCTTCGGTGATTTGCTCGGCCGGATACATCTGCGGTCCTTCGGGCATGTTCTCCACCAGCACGTTGCGTACTTCGGCGAGATTGTCGTGCTCGAGGGCGCTCACCGGCACAATGTCGGTGAAGTCGGCGAACTCGTTGATTTCGATGAGCTTGTCGATCAAAGCGCTTCGGTCCAATTCGTCGATTTTGGTGACGATGGCGATCAGCGGCACCTTCCATTTGAATGTGCCGTCGTCGCGTTTGACGGCGAAATCAGAACGCAGCCTGCTCAGAATGCGTTTGTCGCCGGGGCCGATTTCCTGGTCGGCGGGCAGCAGGAAGGCGATCGCGTCGACATCGGATAGCGATTCGTCGACGACATCGTTCAGCCGCTGTCCGAGCAGCGTACGCGGACGGTGGATACCGGGGGTATCGACCAGCACGATCTGCGCGTTGTCTGTGGTCAGAATGCCGCGGATGGCCTTACGTGTAGTCTCCGGACGGGATGAGGCGATGGCGATCTGCGTGCCGATAAGCGCGTTGATCAGCGTCGATTTGCCGACGTTCGGACGTCCGACCACCACGACGAAGCCGGAACGATATGGAACGGGGGCTTCGGCGTCGGAATGCTGGGAAGCCGGTTCGGTCACATCTGCGTCAGTCATGCTTGTCCTTGGAATCCTTGTCGTCATGGGATGCCTCTTCGGCACCGTTCGTATGGTCTTCGTGTTGTTCAGTTTCGTCCACGCCCTCGACGTGGGCCGGTTCCACCACGATGGTGGACACTTTCTTGCGGCGTCCCGCGGAGTCGACCGCGGTCAGGCGCAGGCCCCTGGTGACGGCCGTCGAACCGACGATCGGCACGCGGCCAAGCAGCTTGGTGAGCAGACCGTATACCGTGTCGACGTCGTCCTCGTCGATGTCGATTTCGAAGATCTCCTCCAAGTCGGCGATGGGCGTGCGTGCCGGCATGCTCCATTTGTTCTCGCCGATTTGTTCCGGATCGGCATGCTGGGTACGGTCGTGCTCGTCCTCCAGTTCGCCGACGATCTGTTCGATGGTGTCTTCGATGGTGACCAGGCCGGCGATGCCGCCGTATTCATCCACGACGATAGCCACATGCTGGCGGGTGCGCTGCATCTGGTGGAACAGGTCGTCGACCGGCTTGGATTCGGGCACCAGCATCGGGTCACGGACGATGGATTCGACATCGCGGGATATCGCCGCGGGATTGAACGCCGTGGCGCGCACGGCATCCTTCAGGTATGCCACGCCGACCAGATCATCCACATCATCGCCGATGACCGGTATACGGGAGAATCCGGAACGGGAGCACAATTTCAGCATGTTCTCCAGCGTCTCCCCGCGTTCGATGCAAATCATATCAGTGCGCGGCACCATGATCTCACGCGTCAACGTTTCGGACAACGTCAATACGTTGCGCAGCATTTCGGAAACCTCAGGGTCGAAATCATTCGCCTCGACCAGACGATCTATGGTGGCGCGCCCTTGTTCGAGTTGGATTTTTTCAAGCTCCTCATCGTCCGACAGATCATTCGAATGACGTTTCGCATCCTTCTGTCCGCCGATTTTAGCGAATGGCGTCAAAGCCACCGCGACCGACGCCGCATCGGCATGCTTCAGCATCAGATCGACCGGTTTGGAGGCGCCCGCGCTACGTGGACGGACCAGCAGCGAAATCACCGCGACCACCAGCGCGAACACGAAGCCGACAAGCAGTCCCGCCCATAACGGCGCATCGCACAACGACGCGATCGCGGCGACCAACACACCGTCAAGCACATTGCAGGTGATGCGGAAGAACGCGCATGAACCGGCGGTCGCGTAGCGGTCGGCGATCAGCCGCTGCACCTTGTGGATGCGTTTGATCTTCTTGTCGCGTATGAATTGCGACGCCTCCGTATCCGTCTGAATCTCAAGAATGAGGTTGTTCAGACTTGCCCTCGTGACACGTCCCACCGCGCCTTCCGTCGCGGCCATCGACAGCGACAGCCAGACCAGCAGCAATGCGATGACGACGAGAATCGCAATCATCGTGATAGTCGTTGTTTCCATGGTTCGTCAACCCCCACTTTCGAAACCGTCGGATGATGCATCATGCCGTCATTTGGCCGTTTTGCCGCCGGCCCCGTGTTCGCGGTCCCATTCGGCGAGCGCATCCGGCGTGCCGGCGGGAAGCGTCGCCCGCGCGCCGGCTCCCTGTCGAAGCGCGAAGAACGTCAATAGCAGCTGGCGTTGCAAGCCGAACATCTGCCGTTCCTGTTCGGGTGTGACATGGTCGTATCCGAGCAGGTGGAGGATGCCGTGGATGGTCAGCAGCATCATTTCCTCCATGGTGCTGTGGCCGGCCGCGAGCGCCTGCTGGGCGGCCACCCACGGGCATAGCACGATGTCGCCCAGCACGCCTTCCATTTCGGTTCCGCCGTCTCCGGGGCGCAGTTCGTCCATTGGGAAGCTCATGACGTCGGTGGGGCCTTCGAGGTTCATCCAACGCATGTGCAGTTGGGCGATGGGATCCGGGTCCACGAACATGATGGTCAGGTCGGATTGTGTGCTGACCCTCATCTGGCTCATGACCCATACGCCGAGGTCGGAAAAGATTTTGCCGTCGATCTGCCAGGCGGTTTCGTTCGTCACTTCAACGCTCATTTATGCGTTTTCCTTGTTCTTGTCGTCGAATGGTTGCGATGATGCGGCACGCGCACGTCTGCTGTGGTCCCCCGCTATGGCCGTGTGCCTGTCGTAGGCGGCGACGATTTTGCCCACGAGCGCGTGGCGGACCACGTCTTCGGGCTTCAGGTGGGCGAAGGCGATGCCGTCGATGCCGTCGAGGATGCGTTCGATGGTGGCCAGACCTGATTTCGGCACGGTCAGATCCACTTGGGTCACGTCGCCGGTGATGACCATTTTGGTGTTGAATCCCAGTCGGGTCAGGAACATCTTCATCTGCTGTTCGGTGGTGTTCTGGGCCTCGTCGAGGATCACGAACGCGTCGTTGAGCGTGCGGCCGCGCATGTAGGCGAGCGGCGCCACTTCGATGGTGCCGTCGTCCATGTATCGCTTGAGCTGGTCCGCTCCGAGCATGTCGGACAGCGCGTCGTACAGCGGTCGCAGGTACGGGTCGACCTTTTCGTTGAGCGTGCCCGGCAGGAAGCCGAGGTTCTCCCCTGCTTCGACGGCGGGACGGGTCAGTATGATGCGCCGGACCTGCCTGTCTTGGAAAGCACGTACCGCTTTGGCTACGGCAAGATAGGTTTTGCCTGTGCCTGCCGGTCCGATGGCGAAGGTGATGGTGTGCGATTCGATGGCGTTGACGTAGGCTATCTGTCCGGCGGTTTTGGCACGGACCGGTTTGCCGAGCGCGAAGGTGATGACGCCCGGCACGTGAGGACGCCGCCTGTCTGCGGTTTCCTCACGATGGGACGCGTGCGACTGTTGCCTGCCGGCCATGCGCAATTCCTCCACCACGCGGCCGTGGCCGGGATGTGTGGCGCGGACCGGATTTTTAAGCACGTTCTGGTCGAGCATGCGACGGACGGTATCGGCGTCCATCGGCGCGGTATAGGCGGTTTGGATGATATCGGCAACCACCTGTTCGGCTTGGGCGGCTTGGGATTCGGATTTGCTGGAATGCGACATGATGGCGATGCGGTTGCCCCGTACGATGATGGTCAGGTCGGGGAACGCACGTTCGACTTCCCGAAGCACCTCGTCCACAGGGCCGAGCACGGTCACCGGATCAAGCTGTTGGGGTATCGCGATGGTGCGTGTAGTGGTGGGCACAGAACCTCTTCCGATGTCGGTATTGGCGGTAGGCAGTATGTGGACTATTCGTCGAGCTTTTCGCCGGTAAGCACGTGGGCGTGCACGTGGAACACGGTCTGTCCGGCGTCGATTCCGGTGTTGAAGATCAGACGGAAGGCGCCATGGAACTCCTGGTCGGCGATTTTCTGCGCCACTTCGGCCATGTGGGCGAGCTGTGCCGGATCCTCTTTGGCGAGTTCGGCGACGTTCGCGTAGTGCTTGCGCGGCACGATCAGTACGTGCACCTTGGCTTTCGGATTGATGTCCTTGAAGGCGTAGGTGGCATCGTCCTCGTACACCTTCTCGCTGGGAATCTCACCTGCGATGATCTTGCAGAACAGGCAATCCTTGTCGCTCATAACGCTCCTTATCGGTATTGGAAAAACCTTCGCTACCATGCTACACCAGCAGGAAACGGGGCGATTCCGGCAATTTCACGCAATGGAGCCGGGATCAGACGAAACGTCCCAATGCTCGCGCGAGCAATGACAGCGCGACCGGACCGGCGGTGGACGCACGTAGGATGTTGCTTCCCAGCACGCACACTTCGGCGCCGGCTTTCGTGAACGCCTCGACTTCGGCGTCGCTGATGCCGCCTTCCGGACCGACGAGCACATATATGGTGCGCGGACGTCCGTCCTTCAGACACGTATCGGACAGTTTGGCGATACCGGTTTCCAGTTGTTCCCAGGTCTTCGTGGCATCTTGATGCAGCACGATCACCATGTCGCCATGCACGCATGCGCGCTTGCAGATGGCGACCACCTGCTTGCTGGTCACGCAATCGTCCAGCTGGGGCGTCCACGATCTGCGCGACTGTTCGGTGGCGGATTCCAGCACCTGCCTCCACTTTTTGTCAGTACGTCCTGCCTTCCATTTGGCGATGGAACGGTCGGCCTGCCAGGGAATCACCTGATCGACGCCGATCTGCGTGGCCATATCGATCGCCTGTTCGTCATGGCCGGTTTTGGCGAGAGCCTGCACCAGCGCGAGCCTGGTGACCGGCTGCGGCTCCTTGCCGAATCGCACCACTTCCGCGATTCCCTGCTGCGCGTCGCGCAGTACGGCGTGGATGCGCAATCCCCTGCCGTCGGAAAGCTGCAGTTCGTCGCCGTCCTTCAATCGCATGGCCTGGATGGCGTGCCTGCGTACAGATGAGGGAAGCGTCAGCCTCCATCCGGCGTTGAGCTCGTCGCTGTTCACCGGTACGTCGTCATGGTCCGTATCAAGCAGAAAAAGAGCATCAGTCATAGCTTCCGAGCCTATCAGGAACCCCACATAACCCATATCGGACCTATCGCGACACGCCGGGATTTGCATCATGGATTTCAACTGCTATAGTTTTCATTCGTTGCCGCTGAGCAACGCACCTGTCCGGGTGGCGGAATGGTAGACGCGCTAGCTTGAGGTGCTAGTGCCTATTTTATACAGGCGTGCGGGTTCAAGTCCCGCTCCGGACACCGGAATAAACCCCTTGGAAACAAGGGGTTTTCTTGTATCTGACGAAAGATTGGTGGAATACGGGCAATGCGGTTCATTCATCTTGACTCCATCGACGACGAGCGTGTGGCGGCTTATGTGAATCTCACGGAAATCCAGCTGCGCAACAGGCTGGAGCCCAGCAAGGGATTGTTCATCGCCGAATCGCCCAAAGTGATAGACCGTGCCCTGGCCGCTGGACGCGAGCCGATTTCCCTGCTGGTCGAGGAGTCGTGGATCGACGGCATGAGCGGCATGTTCGATGTCATCGAGAAACGTTGGGGCGATGACATTCCCGTGTATGTCGCTTCGCCTGAGCAGCTCAAACGTCTAACCGGCTACCGGCTGCATCGCGGAGCCCTTGCCGCGATGAAACGCTGGTCCCTGCCCAGCGTCGAAGAGGTCTGCCGTGGCGCTCGACGGGTCGCGGTCATGGAGAATATCGTCGACCACACGAATGTGGGCGCTCTCATGCGTTCGGCTGCGGCGCTCGACGTGGATGCGGTGCTCGTCACTCCGTCCTGTGGCGACCCGTTGTACCGGCGCGCGGCACGCGTGTCCATGGGCACGGTGTTCCAAGTGCCGTGGACGCGCATCGGAGGGGACGACAAGCATTATTGGCCGTTCACCGGCATGCGGGAACTGCATGATCTGGGATTCACCACCGTAGCGATGGCGCTTGAGGATGATTCCATTTCTTTGGCCGAATTGGTCCGCCGTCTCAACAACGCCGAGACTGAAAGCGACCATATTGACAAGCTCGCGTTGATTTTCGGTACCGAAGGAGATGGACTGTCGCACCACACCATCTCCCGCGCCGACCTTACGGTGAAGATTCCCATGAGCCACGGCGTGGACAGTCTCAATGTCGCCGCATCAAGCGCGGTCGCCTTCTATGCGACGCGTCGAGTGGACCATCATGCGTGAGACGCGCATGAACGCATGGTGAAACGTTGCTGAAACGAACTGAAAATTTTCAAGACTCGCGCTGCAAACTCCTTGCGATTTGCTGAATTTATGCAATCATAGTGTGCGTAAGCGGTTTCGTGATGAAGCGGACCGACCGTGCGTACGGTGTCGCAAGACGCTCTCGGAGAGGAGTTCCCATGGCGAAGAACCCAAAGATTCTTTCCATCGTGCTGGCAGGCGGTGAGGGCACCCGTCTGATGCCATTGACCAGGGACAGGGCCAAGCCTGCCGTCCCATTCGGCGGCGTGTTCCGTCTGATTGATTTTCCGCTGAGCAATCTGGTGAATTCCGGCTACATGCAGACGGTCGTGCTTACCCAGTACAAGTCCCATTCGCTTGACCGCCATATCTCCACTGTATGGCGTTTCTCGCCGCTGTTGGGCAACTACGTCTCCCCTGTGCCGGCGCAGCAGCGTCTCGGCAAGCATTGGTATCTCGGTTCGGCCGACGCCATCTACCAGACCATCAACATCATTGAGGACGTGCAGCCCGACATCGTGGTGATTGTCGGCGCCGACCATGTCTATCGCATGGATTTCCAGCAGATGGTGCAGCAGCACATCGAATCCGGCGCGGAATTCACCGTTGCCGGCATCCGTCAGCCCATCAGCCAGTCCAACCAGTTCGGTGTGATCGAGGTCGATCCCGATCATCCGAATATGATCAAGAGCTTCCAGGAGAAGCCGCAGACCACCACGGGACTGCCGGATGACCCGAATTCCATCCTGGCCTCCATGGGCAACTATGTGGCCAACACCGATGCCTTGTTCGCGGCGCTTTCATTGGATGAGAAGGCCGAGGATACGAAGCACGATATGGGCGGCGACATCGCGCCGTATTTCGCGGCACGCAACGAGGCCGGCGTCTACGATTTCAATTCCAACGAGATTCCGGGAGCCACACCGACCGACCACGCCTACTGGCGTGACGTGGGCACGCTGAAGCAGTTCTACGATGCGCATATGGATCTGATCTCCTATGTGCCGGAGTTCAACCTGTACAACACCGAATGGCCTATCTACACGCTGTCCGGCAACCTGCCGCCGGCGAAGTTCGTGCATGCCGGCCGCGACCGCCTGGGCCATGCCACCGATTCGATCGTCTCCCCCGGCGTCATCGTTTCCGGCGGCGAGGTGCACCATTCCGTCCTGTCGCCGAACGTGCGCATCCATTCGTGGTCTCAGGTCGTCGATTCGATTCTGTTCGACGGTGTGGTCATCAACCGTCGCGCGCGGGTCTACAAGGCGATTCTCGACAAGAACGTCGTGTTGACGGAGAATTCGACCGTTGGCATCGATACCGAGCATGATTTGGCGCGTGGCTTCACCGTCACGCCGGAAGGCATCACCGTGGTGCCGAAGGGTACCGTGGTCGACGACTGACATACGTCGTAATACGAAAGGCGCGCTTCCCCGTTCGGGAGACGCGCCTTTCGTATGTTGTTCCGCTTTTCTTACGTTTGGCGGCCGCGGTTCACTGCACGGCAACCGCAGCAAACGTCAGTATTTCGGCAGATTGTCGAAATTGAAGCCGAGCGCGGCGAGCTGGTCACGGCCTTCCGGCGTGATCTTGTCCATCGTCCAACGAGGGTGCCAGGTCCAGTCGATGCGAAATTCTTCGACGAGACCGGCGAGGGTGCTGGCGCATTCGTCTTCGATCAGGTCGGTCAGCGGGCAGGCCGGCGTGGTGAGCGTCATCGTGATGATGGCTCGGCCCAGTTCGTCGATTTCGATGCCGTAAACCAGACCAAGGTCGATGACGTCGATGCCGAGTTCCGGGTCGATGACTTGGTGCAGGGCTTCTTTCACGTCAGCTGCCGTGGCACGTCCGATATCGTCGACGGCTTTCAGCGGAATGTCGTCATCCTGCGGTTGGGAGCATCCGCACGCGTCGGCATGATTGCCGCAGCCGCAAGTGTCCTGCCCGTCTTTTTTGGATTCCTTGTTCACCGGTTTGCCGTCCTTGAACCCTTTGGCCAGGTTCGGATTGAGCATGACGCGACGGGCCGCGTCCTCATCGTTGCCCAAGGCCTTGGTCACGGAATCGAAGATCGACGCCTGCGGTTCGGGTACCAGGGTGTCGCTCATTGTCTCTCCAAACTGTTGATGGACGTTGCTTGTATCTGTTGAGCAAGAATAGCGCGTCGCTTGGGGTTTGTCACTAGTGTTTTTCCAAACGCCGAGTTGAAGGCTCAGGCTTTCGCGGCCAGAGCCTTGGCCACGGCGTCCTTCATGCCCTCCCAGCCGAGCAGCGCGCATTTGATGCGCATCGGATACTGGGAGACCCCTTGGAAGACGATGCCGTCCTCCAAGGATTCCTCGGCCTGTTCGTCATTCAGTCCTTTGCCGCGTGATTCCATAAGCTTATGGAAGGTTTCGGCGAGTTTCATGGCCTCGTCCACGGTTTTGCCTTCGACGAGATCGACCATGACGGACAGGCTGGCTTGGGAGATGGAGCATCCGTGGCCATCCCATACGAGCCGTTCGATGGTGTATGGCCCGGCATCGGAGACTTCGGCATGGATGGTGGCCTCGTCACCACAGGTCGGGTTGAATTGGTGCGATTCTCCCGGCGTGCAGTATTCGTGGCTGGCCTGCACCGTGGTTTCGGCGGCATGCGAGGCGTTTTCCGAAGCGAGGTCAGGTGCGAAATGCTCCTTGCCGTGCGGGTTCTTCGCGGCTTCGAGGATGACTTCCTGGTACATCTGCTCAAGGTCGCTTCCGGACATCTCAAAATCACTCATATCTCGTTACTCAACTCCAAAGAACGGACGAACTTTGCCGAGCGCCTCGATGAGGGCCTGCGCGTCTTCGACCGAATTGTAGATGCCGCTGGACGCGCGGTTGGAGGCATACACGCCGAAGTGGCGATGCACCGGCTGCGCGCAGTGGTGTCCGACGCGGATGGCGATGCCCTGCGCGTCGATGAACTGGCCGACGTCGTGCGGGTGCACGCCTTCGACTTCGAACGCGACGGTACCGATGCGCTCCTTGTTGGAGCGGGGTCCGAGGATTCGGATGCCGTCGATATCGCCCATTTTGAGCAGTTCGTCGGTGATGGTGCGTTCGTGCGCCTCGAGGTTTTCCATGCCGATGTTCATCAGCCATTCGGCGGCGACACCGGCGGCGACGACCTGTGCCACCGGCTGCGTGCCCGCTTCGAATCGTGCGGGAGGCTCCATGTACTGGGCTTCCTGGTCCATCCAGGCAAGCTCCACCATGGATCCGCCGAAATTGGCCGGAGGCAATGCCTCAAGCATTTCACGCTTGCCATAGAGGAATCCGACGCCGGTCGGGCCATACATTTTGTGGGCGCTCCATGCGGCGAAGTCGACGTCCAAAGCGTGGAAATCCACTTTGAGGTGCGGCACGGACTGGCATGCGTCGAGCACGAACACGGCACCCACCTCGTGGGTGCGGCGGATAATCGGCGCGATGTCGGTAATCGCTCCTGTGGTATTGCCCACATGCGTGACGGCAACGATCTTCGTGCGGTCGGTGATTACTTCGTCCGCGGCGTCGGAACGCACACGGCCTTCCTCGTCCAAGTCGAACCATTTGAGCGTGGCGCCGGTGCGCAGCGCAAGTTCCTGGAACGGCAGCAGCACGGAATGGTGTTCCGCCTTGGTGACGACGATCTCATCGCCCGGTTTCAACGCGAAACGCTTGGCGGCCTCTCCCCCGCGTCCAAGCGACGCGTTGCCGAATGCGGTGGCCAACAGGTTCAGTCCTGCGGTGGCGCCGGCGGTGACGACGATCTCCTCTTCGCCTTCCGCCGAATCGGCGCCAACCAGCTTGGCCACTTTGGCGCGCGCATCCTCGAACGCCATGGTGCTACGCGCGGCAAGCTCATGCGCGCCTCGGTGCACTCCGGCGTTGATGGTGCGGTAGAAGTCCGATTCCGCGTCGATCACGCACTGCGGCTTCTGCGATGTCGCGGCGGAATCGAGGTATACCAGCGGATGGCCGTGGATTTCCTGGTCGAAAATCGGAAATTGGCTGCGGATCGCTGCGAAATCGGTCATGCCAATGCGCTTTCCGAATCGGAGCCTTCCGGCAGGTATGCGTCGTAGCCGGTCTCCTCAAGCTCGTCGGCGAGTTCCGGACCGCCGGTCTTGATGAAGTGGCCGTCAGCGAACACGTGCACGATGTCCGGCTTGATGTAACGCAGGATGCGGGTGTAGTGGGTGACCATGAGGATACCGAACTGGTTGGCTTCCTTGGCACGGTTCACACCTTCGGAAACGATGCGCAGCGCGTCGACGTCGAGGCCGGAGTCGGTTTCGTCGAGGATGGCGAACTTCGGCTTGAGCAGTTCGAGCTGCAGCACTTCCGCGCGCTTCTTCTCACCGCCGGAGAAGCCTTCGTTCACGGAACGGGTGGCGAACTTCGGGTCCATCTTGAGCCGCTTCATGGCTTCGGACAGTTCCTTCGTCCACGTACGGATGGCCGGCGCCTTGCCGTCCACTTCGGTTTTGGCGGTGCGCAGGAAGTTGGTCATGGACACGCCCGGCACTTCGACCGGGTACTGCATGGCCAGGAAGATGCCCGCCTTGGCTCGCTCGTCCGGGGTCATCTTGAGGATGTCCTCGCCGTCGAGCAGCACCTGGCCGGAGTCGACGATGTACTTCGGGTGGCCGGCCAGCGTGTATGCCAGGGTGGATTTACCGGAACCGTTGGGGCCCATGATGGCATGGGTTTCACCGGAGTTGACGGTCAGGTTCACGCCTTTGAGAATCGGCTTGATGCCGTCCTTGGTTTCGACGTGCGCGTACAGATCTTTGATTTCAAGGGTTGACATGGTTTCTCCTGACGATTATTTCTCTTCCAATACCTGTGCGATCGCGTCGCTTTCGCCGCGGGCCAGGCGCTTGTCGATGACGTTCATAAGATGCTCGGAAATCGCCGGAATGCCGATTTCCTCGACGAGCTCGCCGAAGAAGCCACGCACCACGAGCTTGCGTGCCTCGTTTTCCGAGATGCCGCGCGATTCGAGGTAGAACAGCTCTTCGTCGTCGAATCGTCCGACGGATGAGGCGTGGCCGGCACCGATGATGTTGCCGTTTTCGATTTCCAGATTCGGCTCGGAATCGGCGATGGCACCTGGGGTGAGCACCAGATTGCGGTTGAGCTCGTAGGAGTCGGTGCCCGGCGCGGTAGGCTCGATCAGCGCGTTGCCGACCCATGTGGAGTGCGCTCCCTTGCCGTCGAGCGCGCCCTTGTAGACCACGCGGCTCTTGCATTCGGGATGGTTATGCACCACCATCGTGCGGTGTTCGATATGCTCGCCCGGGTCCACGAAGTAGATGCCGAGCATGTTGAGGTCGCCCTGTTCGCCGCCGAAGTCCTGGTCCATGCGAATGCGCACGACATCACCACCGAGGGTGACCACGGAATGGCGCAGGGACGCCTCCTCGCCCACGTGGATGCGCTGGTTGCCGACGTGTTTGGAGTCCTTGTTCCATTCCTGGATGAAGGTGGTGGAAATGTGGGAGTCCTTGCCTGTGGTGATTTCCACGCCTTCGGCGAGACGTGCGTCGCCGTCATGTTCGACGACCACGTCGGCATGGGCGCGGTCGGCTGCGATGATCGACAGGTGGAACGCGTCGAGGTCCCTGCCGGTGCCATGCATTTTGACGAGCACCGGCTGGTCGATCTCACCGTCGATGGTCAGTATTCCAGCGCGTTTGCCGGAATTCCATTCGACTGCGGACACACGGTCGTTCGGCTTGGAGACGATGCCTGTGCCGGTGTCCCCCACCGTGCCTTCGGCATACGTGACGCCTTCGGCAAGCGGCGACCCGTCGATCATGGAAACGGTGACCTGCGTTTCATTGGATGGTTCGAACACATCGAAGAACTCCTCGATGCGCTCTATCGGCGTGTAGCGCCAGTCCTCCTGTTTGCGGTCCGGCTTGGCGAACGCTTCGATGTCGAATGAGCGTGGAGCGCGGTCCGCGGACGACGGCATGGCCGCCGGGTTCGCGTACGGATCGGACGGATCCGCGACGGGGATGTTGATTTCCTGAGTTTGTGCCATGGTGATCAGCCCACCGATCCTTCCATCTGCAATTCCACCAAACGGTTCAATTCGAGCGCGTATTCCATCGGCAGCTCGCGACTGATCGGTTCGACGAAGCCGCGCACGATCATGCCCATGGCCTCGTCTTCGGACAGGCCGCGGCTCATCAGATAGAACAGCTGGTCTTCAGAGACCTTGGAAACGGTGGCCTCATGCGCCATGGAGACGTTGTCCTCACGCACATCCACATGCGGGTACGTGTCGGAACGGCTGAATTCGTCGACGAGCAAAGCGTCGCAGACCGTCGAATTGGAGGACCCTTCCGCGCCCTTGACGATTTTGACGAGGCCACGGTATGCGGAACGTCCGCCGCCACGGGAAATCGACTTCGCCACGATGGTGGAGCTGGTATGCGGGGCGAGGTGAATCATCTTCGCGCCCGTGTCCTGATATTGGCCCTTGCCTGCGAAACCCAACGACATGGTGCTGGCCTTCGCGTACGGCTCGGCGAGGATGCATGCCGGATACTTCATGGTGGCTTTCGAGCCGATGTTGCCGTCGACCCATTCCATGGTGCCGCCCTCACGCACGTAGGCGCGCTGCGTCACCAGATTGTACACGTTGTTCGACCAGTTCTGCACGGTGGTGTAACGCACACGGGCGTGCGGTTCGACGAAGATCTCCACCACGCCGGAATGCAGCGAGTCGGTGGAGTAGATCGGCGCGGTGCAGCCTTCCACGTAATGCACGTAGGAACCTTCATCAGCGATGATCAGCGTGCGTTCGAACTGTCCCATGTTCGGGGTGTTGATGCGGAAGTAGGCCTGCAACGGAATGTCCACATGCACGCCCTTGGGCACATACACGAACGAGCCGCCCGACCATGCCGCCGTGTTCAGGGCCCCGAATTTGTTGTCTTCAGGGGGGACGACCGTTCCGAAGTATTTCTGCACCAGCTCCGGGTACTCACGTACGGCTGTGTCGGTATCGACGAAGATGACGCCCTGCTTGGAAAGATCATCCTGAATGGAGTTGTAGATGACCTCGGATTCGTACTGGGCCGCAACACCGGAAACCAGGCGGCTCTTCTCGGCTTCGGGTATGCCCAGCCTGTCGTAGGTGGTTCGGATATCCTCAGGGAGATCCTCCCAGCTTGCAGCCTGCTTGCCGACGGGCTTGACATAGTACTTGAAATCCTGCGCGTGGAATCCCGAAAGATCCACACCCCATTTCGGCATCGGTTGCTCTATGAACGCCCGGTAACCGCGCAGACGCATGTCGAGCATCCACTCAGGTTCGTGCTTGTCCGCCGAGATCTCACGGACCACGTTCTCATCGATGCCTTTTTTCGCCGCTTCTCCTGCGGCGTCGGAATCATGCCATCCGTAGCCGTATTCGCCGAACTGCTCGATGATCTCGTCGTCCTGTCGCAGCTTGTCTTCATTGACGCGACCGCGATCGGCGATGTACTGATTCATCTCCACATCCCGTGCGGCATGGGGCGCCTGGTTATCTGCCACTTGCGCTGCCTCCTATCAAATTCGTTCCTGTCCTAACCTAACAGAAGGAATGACAAAAATCTAGGTTTTTCATCACTTTTCTCCCGTAATGTTCATCACGTCCGCAAGACTCGACGACGATGGCAGCCGCCCCATGTGGCACGCATTCGGATAACGAAGGCCCGGCGAGTTCTAGAACTCGCCGGGCCTTCTAGTTTTGTTGCCCCTTATTGCTGGACGTGCACGCTGGTGCCATCCACGCACCAGTTGTAGAACCATTCCGCCATGTCCCAGCCGATGCCGACGCAACCGTGGGAGGTGTTCTCACCCAGGGCCTGAATCTGCGCATCAGTGTATGGGGTCTGCGTGGCAATGCGATGGATGGCGCAGCCGCTCTTCGAGAAATAGTTGACGAAGCCGACGTTCTTGACGTCCCACGTCTCCTTCTTGCCGTCCGAAAGCGTCAATGTGCCCGACATGTTCTGAGACGGGTATTTGAGCCAGATCTCGAAATCACCTTCCGGCGTGCACATGTCGCCCGAGGCCTGGCATTTGCCGGTGGCATAGTCGTTGCCTTGGCCTGCGGACATATGCATCGTCTTCACCGCGTTGCCGTTCTCCAAAGCGGTCACGGTGTGATCCGAGAGATCGACCACAACGTGCCGTTTTGTCTCCTTCACCTTCATCGGGTCGAGTTTGCCGGAAACGGACACGGTCCCGTTCCCCTTGCCAAACGCATCGATCGCCTTGGTGCCGATGTTGGCGTCTGCACCATCGTCGAGTGTCACACCGTCATGGCCTTCCTTGATCACTTCGATCTCGGTGCCGTTGTTGTTGACGATGACCTCGCGATCTTCCTTGGTGGACTTGATGTTCGGCTTGATCTGCTCGTCATATGCCTTCTGCAGGGCAGTCGCATCGTAGACGACGTTGCCGTTGCGGATCTGGCCTTGCGGCAGCGTGCCGTTGCCGTTCGGGTCGATCGTCGTCGCGGCGAGGATCATAGACGGTGTGAATGCGGCGAACCGTTCCTTGCCAATGTACACGCCCGGCTTCTGTGCCATCAGTTTGTCCAACGTGGATTTGGCCTTGTTCGCCTCATCGGTGGTGATCGCCGGCGAGATGGTCTTGAGCTGCACCTCCACGGTCTTCGGTTCCTGCGCTCCCAGGGACTGCACGACACGCACCGCCTCGTTGGCGGTCTCGGTCGGATCGGCCCCGTGACCCTCAGTGCCTTCGATGACCGCGATGGTGCTGCCATCATCGCCCACCTGCAGCTTGGCGTCGACGGGTTTGACGCTGTTGGTGCCCAGCTGCTCATCGAGGGCTTCCGGATTCGCATCCTTGGCATCGATGGCCGGGTTCACGTCATGCTTCGCCCATGGTGCATATCGGGCGAATACGTTCTCATGGCGTTTCGCATCCACTGCCTCCTGGGCGATTTGCTGTGCATCGACCTTGACGCCGAGGTCCGCCAGCGTGACCGACCCGGTTTTGCCCTCGTAGCTGACCGGAATCTTGGTGCCATCCACCTCGTTGGAAATGGCCTGGGCAATCTGCTGCTGCGTCTTTCCGGACACGTCAACTCCCCAGAGCGTGGTGCCAGGCAGCGCGCGGGTATTGAAGAACGCCACAAGACCGGCACAGGCACCTGCCAGCACGACGACCAGCGCCAGCACGATCCATGGCCATACATGGTGCCTCTTTCCTGCGGCAGGCCCATTCATGCCTGCATTGGAATCGTGCTGCTGTGGGAGCTGTGGAGGCAGTGGCACATCCTGCATCGGCGTGAACACCTGCGTCGACTCGAAATCACGCATGTCGCTGGCATCCGATGGCACCTGATTGCTGGCTCCGTTCGAAGAGAACCCACCATTGCCGGATGGAAAAGTCATATTGCTCCTTGAAAACACTCCCCAAAGAAATCCCAAAAGGAATTGGGCCTGTCCATATTATGCAACATGGTCATGAACAGCAAGCGGTTCATGACCATGTTTCGTGCATTCTTCACAAAGCCGCCTCACCGACGGCACCTAAGCCCTATTCGGCAGTGGCCTTCTTGGTGTCACGCGCCTCCTGATGGTCCAACGCAGCCTTCACCAAACCGGCAAACAACGGGTGCGGCTTGGTCGGGCGCGATTTGAACTCCGGATGCGCCTGGGTGGCGACATAGAACGGATGCACATCCTGCGGCAGTTCCACGAATTCGGTGAGCTCCCCGTCGGGGCTCTGGCCGGAGATGACCAGACCGCCCTCGCGCAGACGATCCTTGTATGCCACGTTCACTTCGTAACGATGACGATGGCGTTCAGTCACATGGGTGGTCCCATAGAGCTTGGCGACCAGCGAATCTTCGAGCAGTTCCGCCGGATAGGAGCCCAGACGCATCGTATGGCCCATGTCGCCATTGCCGGCGACGATGTCCTTCTGCTCCTCCATCGTGGCAATGACGGGATTCGCGCACTCCGGGTCGAACTCCGAGGAATTCGCATCCTTGATGTCGAGCACGTCACGGGCATATTCGATCACCATCGACTGCAGCCCCAGGCACAGTCCAAGTGCCGGAAGCTTGTGCTCGCGTGCGAAGCGCAGGGCGCCGATCTTGCCGTCGATGCCACGAATGCCGAAGCCGCCCGGAATCACGATGCCGTCGACATTGTTGAGGGCCGCAGCCGCACCGGCCTCCGTCTCGCACAGATCAGCGGCGACCCATTTCACGTTGACCTTGGCCCAGTTGGCGAAACCGCCTGCCTTGATGGCCTCGGTGACCGAAAGATAGGCATCGGGAAGGTCGATGTACTTGCCGACGATGGCGATGTTCACCTCATGCTTGGGGTGGTGCACGCGTTCAAGAAGGTCCTCCCACTCGTCCCAATCAACGTCGTGGAACGGCAGGCCGAGCTCTCGGACCACATAGGCGTCGAGACCTTCGTCGAACAGCACCTTAGGCACATCGTAGATGCTGTTGGCGTCCACACAGTTCACCACGCCCTCGGAGTCGACGTCGCACATGAGCGAGATCTTGTCTTTGATGGACTGGTTGAGCGGACGGTCGCTGCGCAGTACGAGTGCATCCGGCGAGATGCCGAGCTGTCGCAGCATCATCACGGAATGCTGCGTCGGCTTCGTCTTGAGCTCATGGGCGGCGGCGATGTAGGGCACAAGCGATACATGGATGAACATGCAGTTCCCGGGACCGAGATCACGACGCACCTCACGTGCGGCCTCCATGAACGGCTGCGATTCGATGTCACCCACTGTGCCGCCGATCTCGGTGATGATCACGTCGACGTCATCGGAGGCCTGCGCACGCATACGGGATTTGATCTCGTTCGTGATATGCGGGATCACCTGCACGCACTGGCCGAGGTACTCACCAGCGCGTTCCTTGCGAAGGACCTCCTGATAGATCTGGCCGGTGGTGACGTTCGCCTTCTGTGAAAGGAAGACGTCCAGGAAACGCTCGTAGTGGCCGATGTCGAGATCGGTTTCCGCGCCATCCTCGGTCACATAGACCTCGCCATGCTGGAACGGGTTCATGGTGCCGGGATCGACATTGATGTACGGGTCGAGTTTCTGCTGCAGCACACGCAGTCCCCGGCTGCGCAGCAGACGTCCGAGAGAGGAAGCGGTAAGACCCTTGCCAAGGGAGGAAACAACGCCGCCAGTGACGAAAATATGCTTGGTGACGTGTTCTTGAGAATTGCCATGTTGTCTTCTAACCATGGGTCTTCATGGTATCGCTCCGGCATGACATGCACAAAGGGACTTTGCTCGACACTGCGTTGCATCATCCTCGCTCCATCAACAAGAGGGCGCACCTTGTGAACACGCCCTCTTGTATTTCGCCTATTCAGGCACTTGTCTCTTGCCGGTTCAATGTTCGCTCATGGGGAGAGTGAATCCTGAGTAACATGCCGGAGCCGGCGATGAGCAGCACAATGACCATCGCAATGATGACTGCAATCGACGAGCCAGTGGACGCCGTACCGCCATGTGAGGCTGACGCGTTGTTCGCACCATTGGCCGCATTGTTGGCGCCATTATGTGCGTTGTCGCCACTTGGCTTGTCAGGCTGATCCGAATTATCTGGGTTATCCGGATTATTCGGGTTATCCGGATTGTCCGGCTCACTCATCACCGCGGTTGGGCCGAGCAGCAGGGCGCTCCTGGCAGGAACCGCGATGGCATCGCCGCCCGCGATTTGCACAGTGCTGCCTGCCTTCGAGACATCCTTGCCGGTATCCGCTGGTGCGGCAACAGCTGCAGCTGCCGTCGTATCGGAGACTGCTGGATGCAGATAGGTCTTGCCATTGGAGACCAGCACGCCGTATTTGCCTGCGGTGACACCATTGAGATCAGTTGGCTGATCATTGTGGTTGAGCACAACCACGTAGTTCACGCCGTTGTCATCCTTGACCTCGTATGCGACGAGGCCCTCGGCGGACTACACCACCTTCGCGTTCTTGTTGATCGTGCCATAGGCGCCGACACGGAGCACAGCGTTGCGCTTACGAATCTTGATCAGACCGCGCATGTACTGCGCGTTGTCCGCGTACTCGGCGTCGTTGGGGCGATCCCAGTCGAGCTTGTTGGTGTCATCGCCAGCATTGTAGCTGTTCTCGTCGCCGCCCTTCGTGCGCAGCATCTCCTGGCCCACCTGGAATTCGGAGACGCCATGAGCAAGGAAGACCGCTGAATCATCAAGCTTCGAAACCGTGATCTTCTCGGTCTTCTGCGCTGCGTCAAGCTCATCGTCGGTCTTCTTGCCGAATAGCGAGACATTGAGCTTGTCGTTGAGCGTCAGATTGTCATGGATCTCAACATAGTTGACGATCTGCCCTGCATTGCCGTATTTCACGTTCGCGTTGCCGTTCGTGCAGAATGAGCCTTTCGAGATGCCTTCCGGATTCTGGCAGCCGAGCATGTTGTTCAGGATCAGACCCTCGGTGTTCGGCTTGCTGCTTGCGAAACCGGTGTCTTCCGTTGAGAACACGAAACCCTTCAGACCGTCGCGAATCGAATCGTTGAAGAACGCGACCGTGGAGTTGTGGATGTCGAGCTCGTAAGCATTCGGCTGGATCTGCACATGCGTGACGCCGAGTTCCTTCAGGTAGTCGACGCCAGTCGCTTTGCCTTTGGAGTTCTTCGTCCCGTGCTTAATCATGCCGAAATACTTGCCGCGGTGCGCTTCGAAAATGCCGGCGTCGGTGTTTTTCGTGAATGGGGCCATTCGCCTGAAATCCTTGACGGTCGTCACTGCGTTGGACAGAATGACGGAACGGCGTCCATTGACTACGGATGCGCGTGCATACGGGTCTGCGGAATCGTTCGTCGTGCCGTCCGCGAAAGACACACGGTAGATGTAGGCGGCGCTGGAAGGAACCTTTTCGGTAGCGTTCCACACGCCCTTCTCACCAAGTCTCATTTCCACGACAGCGGCCTCTTCAGCGTCCGCGGAATCAGCGGACCTGAAAGTGACGAGCTCAACCTTCTGTGCCGTCGGAGCCCACAGTTTGAAGGCGGTGCCATTCTCTTCGTATGTCGCGCCAAGGTCGTTTATAGTCGGAGAGCAGACGCGGCGTGCCGTAGTCGTAGGCGAGCATGAACGCGTTCGCGAGCGCGTACATCGAACCGTTCTTGTACGTGATCGCGCCGTCGTTGCGGGCGGTGTCCCAGTTCGGCACGAAGACGTTCGCATCCTTGGATTCAACCGCGTTCGGGTTTTGCGATAGGTCGCCGATGCGCATGGAAAGGTCTTTGAGTCCGGCGATCTTGCCTTTGAATTTGGCGTTGAGGTCCGACTTGTAGTCGAACTGTGTGACGGTGCCTGTTCCAAGATAGTTGCGCGGCTGGATGCCGGGCGCCTCGTTCGCGTTGCCGATGACCTCCTGAATCCAGTAGATGTCGTCGGCACTCTTGCCGATCTTCCTGGCCATCTAGTCCTTGATGGCCTTCATATCCTCGTTGTTGACGTGCTTGACCTCATCCATGCGGAAGCCCTGTACGCCCATGTTGTAGAGTTTGGTCAGGTAATCCGACTGGATCTGCCGCACCTTCTCGCTCGACGTGTCGAAGTCCCACATCGAGCTCAAACGGCCTTCCTGCACCTCCTGCTGGTTCTTGTAGTCGGAGATGTTCGCACCGTTGTCGTAGTCGTGGAAGTCGGCGGCGGTCACGCCGTCGGGGTACCGGTTGCTCTCGCCGGTGAATCCTGGGTAGTCGCCGGTCGTACCGTTGTATCTGGTGCCCACGACGCCTGTTTGCTCACCTGCGGCGACGTCCGACCCGGTCGTCTGGTTGAGCACGACGTCGGCGATGATGCCGACGCCTGCCGCATTGCACTGTTCCACCATGGCCTTGAACTCGGCTTCGGTGCCGAGTTTCGAATCGAGCCGATAGCTGACCGGCTGGTAGGAGGTCCGCCACTGGGTGCCTCGGATCGATTCCTGGGGAGGAGACACCTCCACATACCGAATCCCCTAGGGCCCATAGGTGCGCCCGCATTCTTCCGCGATGGTATTTCATGTTTGCTGGAATGCGATCATCTGTATGCCCGTGGCCTTCGGCAGCCGGGACTGCCGGTGTCGGCTGGCGCCGCATTCGCCGCATTCGGTGCCGCGATCACCACATCGGCGCACAGCGTGGCCAATGCCACGCCGATGCCTGCGGTCCGGCGAAACGCGGTGTGCATGTGCTGAATAACCATGTCGTTCCTGTCCTTCTAATCCAGTGGCGACGCAATGCAACTGCGCATATGCAATCGCCTCTTTCCTGACGTATGCATCTTGCGCGCGGCCATGAGCGGATTCCACAGGTCTTCGACAATGAGCGCATGCATACGTTTGCATGGAATCTCCATCAGTGTATGACGTTTTCCGATTGCGTGCATCCTCCGACGCATTTTCGTCGCTTTGCCCTGCGTGTTTGAAGTCCCCCCGCCGCGCATTGCACGCATGACACATGGTTTGCCGTACCGGAGTCCGCAACCGATTGCATTCGGATGTCGCGTCATTGCAGGCATCCGGAAACCATATGATCGATGCCATCAGGCATCATGCGCACGTTTGCACGAAAAATCCCCGCCGCGGATGCGACGGGGATGCTGGTTGCCAACCGAATTAATTATCTGGTTAGCTCTTCACCAACCATGTTCATTGACAAACGCTTCAAACAGTTTATTTTGCCGCTCAAGATCAAGCTCCTGCGCATGCGAGGATTCCGTGTCACCGCGCAATGTCGCGACTTGGCCAACCACAGACTGATATTCCCGTGCGGCATCATCAGCTTGTCGGCCCAGCTGCTCCAAGGCAGCGCGCTCGTTCTGCTCGAGCCGCCTGTTGAGGGCGTAGTTCTTGGTACATGGCTCCACTTCCTGTTCCGTTGCCGCCTGTCCGGTGAACAGCGCTCGCACGGTATCGGCATCATTCTGGGATTGTCCCGCCCTATCGGGATCATCGCCGACCCGTGAACGTGCAAGTACAGCCGCTTTTGACAATTCAATCACAGCACGGTTTACTACAGCACCGCGCAAGAGCAACAGCACGGCACTGATGAGCGCGAAACCGCAGACGACCACGCCGACGCATGCGATTGCATACATCCACATGGCATAGACTCGTCCGACGATGACAGCCACCGTCAGCAGAGATAGACCCGCAATCGTCAACGTCGCGAAATCGATTGTCTGGCGGCGTCGTTCTTCAAGGTATGCAAGCTCCGGAGCACGTCGACGCTGCATATTGGCTACTGCATTGGCTTTTCGCTGCCTGTCCATTAACTGCTCGGCCCGTGCTCGCGTCAGCTGTAATTCATGTACCCTCACGTCCATTGTTCGTTCCCTCGTTTCTAGTTGTGCCCGAGCTTTTCCAATATGGTGTCCGGCTCCAATCCACGCCTCTGAATGGCAAGCCGCAACTCGTCATTGCGTTGACGCACCGACTGTGTGCGGGCTTCCTGCGCGTCGAACTCATTCCAGGCGTCCGACAGATCCGTCTGCCTGATGGTCTCGGCATCTTGTTCATATCGGGCTCGCAGATCGGACTGTTCTCCTTGCCGCGTGTGCAACTGTTCCATCTTGTACTGATGCAGCAGCGCATCCCATTGCGTCGTAGCTTGCGCGAAATCGGGAGTCGCAGGACTCGTAAGCAGCTCGATGATGGCGCCAATCTGAGTCCCATCGCGGTATTCCTGCGGAATCATTCTCAAAATCGGCTCGATCTTCAGCTCCTGGGCATACGTGAAATTCTCCTGCACGCCTTGCGCCGCCAACGCTGCCAGCAATGTTGAGCGGCTTTTCCTCGCCAACCTGCCTTCCCGTATGGCCGAGGTGATCAGAACGCCGAAAACAATGGCCATGAGCAGTGTGATGATCCCACGAAGGCGCCCAGCCGTCTCCACGTCGGCTCGACATGCCGCTATCGCAAAATACGCACCTGGGATGATCGCCACACACCACACCGCCCATACAAGTCGCTTGCGCAATACAGCACAGGCGTTTTCAAAGGCCTGCCGTGCGGTTGCGACTTCATCGGCCGCTTTTTCACGCGCCCCGTCAGTGAATTCAAGCGTCTTCTGTGCTCTGGCAAGCAGATCAAGGCGACGCCGCGGCGGATAATCATCCAAACGCCACGCATCCGCAGACAGCACCTGATCAAGAGGCTCGTTTGATATGAAGTCGGAAATCAGCTTGGATGACGCATCATCAGACTCCGTACCGTCACCGCAGTCAACACCGATGTCCCGGAACGCCTGAACCATGTCCACGCCATAGAATGTCGACGGCAGGAGGCATCCGTTGACGCCGACGATCGATATATGCTCAGGGTCGTCATTGAGCCAGATGAAACCCACCGCCGGTTCGACCTTGTCTTCGACCATCGTCAGCCCAGCAACATATTGGAGCCTGAAGGCGGGTACGCCGGGGCCGCCTATCCCCTGTGTGATCTTCGGATCCTCGGATCGATCCGTCACGATCGCAATCGCGTTGAGATCCGAGTAATCAACGATGACGACATCGTGTTCCCTCATTGTGCGCCGTGCCATGATCATCCTTTCCTTAACGTAAGCGTTCCAGTAGCGTCCACTAGTATGACCTCCAATAGAACACCGTGTCGTCAGATACCGAATCAGCGGCCCGTCCCCCATAAGGCTCAACAACAAGGTACACTGCTCGCGTAGGCGGGTTCGAGTCATCCAAGCCTTCGATAGGTGAATCACTTGTTGAAATCACTCGTGTTACTGAAAGTGGTCTCTGTACGAATTTAATACCTGACCGAGGTACGTCTGGCAATGACATGTCTACCGTGTGCACCGCCTCACCGTCGCACGCCACATTGTTGTAATACTGCGCCCAAACCTCGCAATCGATGCGATAAGTATACTGTGTGATCAATTGCTGCGCGCCAGAGGAAGTATTGGGATTATCTTGATGGACATACCCCAATGGGATTGTCGTCTGGCCGTTCGGCAGTGGGTTGAGGTCCCCCATCCGCGACGTATCCAACACGAGAGGAGAGGTATTGCCTTCGGTCTGCGGCGTGATCTTGACGCAGGTCACGCCATCGCTTCTGCACCATGTGCCCCTGATGTTGTCGGGATCGAATCCCGAATTCCCCGC
>ERZ825324.58-NODE-58-length-146096-cov-33.965489_pt1 | contig 146096 bp, 120 predicted proteins | sample MGYA00519859_ERZ825324 | MGnify/ENA primary metagenome ERZ825324 (study PRJEB31778, sample SAMEA3449198) | human gut metagenome | biome: human gut; feature: human-associated habitat; material: faeces | place: United Kingdom | collected 2010/2012 ...
GATTCGAACCCCCGGTACAGTAATCCCGTACGTCAGTTTAGCAAACTGGTGGTTTAAGCCACTCACCCATCTCTCCGGGCTTCTTGTCTTAAGCGGATGCAAATATAAGCCAAAAAAACGATTATCCAAAGCCTGGTGGCGGAGAAAATGCCGGAGACCGTTTGTGGCATTCGGTCCGGGGCATTTTTGGGGACCGGTCAAGACGACGGAGCAGTCGGGGGAATGTTTATGTAGGGTCGGCAGGCGGTATGGGGAGCCGTGAGGTACGGCGAAGAGCGGTTTCGGGGAGAGAGGCGGCGGGCGCTACTCTATTACGACAGGAGATATCGGCTTGATTGTGCGTATTGTGCGGAGGAGGATTCCGCAGGGGGCATGGCGTATGGGCCGGAAAAAAGATGATATAATGGTCGGGCATGACACTGTAATGCCGGTGATTTTGTATCTTTGTTCCTTGGCAAAACCAATGCAGATATGATAGAGAGATACAGCCGGCCTGCCATGCGGGCCATTTGGACGGAACAACGGAAATTCGAGGCATACCTGAGGGTGGAGATACTTGCTGCGGAGGCGTGGAGCGAGCTCGGCGTCATTCCGAAGGAGGATGTCGCCAAGCTGTGGGAGAAGGCGTCGTTCAGCATAGACCGTATAAAGGAAATAGAGGAGCAGACGCATCACGATATCGTGGCTTTCACGCGTGCCGTCAGCGAGACGCTTGGCGAGGAGCGCAAGTGGGTGCATTATGGTCTGACGAGTACCGATGTGGTGGATACAGCCAACGGGTATCTCATCAAGCAGGCCAACGAGATATTGCTGAAAGATATCGAGGATTTCATCGAGATGTTGCGCCGGCAGGCACTTCGTTTCAAGGATACGCCCTGCATCGGACGCACGCACGGTATCCATGCCGATATTACCTGTTTCGGCCTCAAGTGGGTGCTGTGGCACGAGGAGATGATGCGGAATTTGGAGCGTTTCCGTGCGGCGGCCCGCAATATCGAGGTGGGCAAACTCAGCGGGGCGGTCGGTAATTTCGCCAACATTCCGCCTTTCATACAGGATTATGTATGCGAAAAGCTCGGTATCCAGAGTGCCAATATCTCCACGCAGGTCATCCAGCGCGACCGGCATGCCTACTACATGGCGACGCTCGCTGTCATTGCCGCTTCGCTCGAACAGATGGCGTTCGAGGTGCGGAACCTGCAGCGCACCGAGGTGCACGAAGTGGAGGAGGCCTTCGGCAAGGGTCAGAAGGGGTCGAGTGCCATGCCGCACAAGCGTAATCCCATCAGCAGCGAAAACATTACGGGGTGTGCACGCGTGATGCGCGGATACATGCTTACGTTCTATGAGAACGTGGCGCTGTGGCACGAGCGGGATATCTCCCATTCGGCTACCGAGCGCATCATCCTGCCCGACGCCACCATGCTGCTCGACTATATGCTGACGCGTTTCCGTGGCGTGCTCGAAAACCTGACGGTCTTTCCGGAGGTGATGCTGGAGAACATCTACCGCACGCGCGGCGTCATCTTCGCCCAGCGCGTCATGAACGCCCTTATCGGGAAGGGGCTTTCGCGCGAGGGAGCCTACGACATGGTGCAGCCCATCGCCATGCGGGCCATGGGCGAGCGGCGCGATTATCAGGAGCTGCTGCACGAGAGCCCGGAGGTGATGAAGTATCTGACCGGCGAGGAGCTGGATGCATGTTTCACACTGGATTACTATATGAAGAATGTAGATTACATCTACCGCAGGGCGGGGATTAAAGAAGATTCAGAAGAAGAACGATAGCGATGAAAAAGAGGCTGGTTGTCGTCGGAACCCAGTGGGGGGACGAGGGAAAAGGAAAGATAACCGATTATTATGCCGGGAACGCCGATGTGGTGGTGCGTTATCAGGGCGGAAACAATGCCGGTCACACCATTACGTTCGACGGGCAGCGGTTCGCCTTGCAAAGCATACCGTCGGGTATATTCAATCCGCACATCAAGAATGTGATGGCCAACGGCATGGTGGTGAACCCGGTGAGCGTCGTCAGCGAGCTGGAGGCGCTGGAGGCGCGCGGTATCAGGGAGTATAATCTCTACATTTCCGACCGGGCTGCGGTCGTGATGCCTTACCATTCGGTGCTCGACGGGGCGATGGAATCCATGAAAGGAGGCAAGCTTATCGGGACGACCAAGAAGGGAATAGGCCCGGCGTATGCCGACAAGTACGAACGGACGGGCATCCGCATGGGCGACCTGCTCGATGCGGACTATTTCGCTGCGAGGCTGCGCGACGCGCTGGAGGAGAAAAACATGGAGCTGCGCATGTTCGGATGCGAACCCATGTCGTTCGACACGATTTATGCGCAGTACATGGAGCTTGCCGGCAGGCTCGGCAAATACATATGCGATACGTCCGTGCTGATAAACGAGGAGATAGAGAAAGGGTCGAAAATCCTTTTCGAAGGGGCTCAGGGCGTCATGCTCTGCATCGACCACGGAACCTACCCCTATGTGACCTCCTCCAGTCCTACGGCGTCGAGCGTTCCGCAGAATACGGGCATCGCTCCGCGGTATGTCGATAACGTATTGGGGGTCTGCAAGGCCTACACCACGCGGGTGGGCGAGGGTCCTTTCCCGACGGAGCTCGAAGGCGCCACGGCGGATTATATCCGCGAACGCGGACACGAATACGGTACCGTGACGGGGCGTCCGCGCAGGGTGGGCTGGCTCGACGCGGTAGTGCTCAACCATACCCGCCGGGTGAGCGGCATCGATTATCTGGCGCTCATGCTGTTTGACGTCCTTTCCGGGCTCGACACGGTGAAGATATGCGTCGCTTACGAGCTCGATGGAAAACGTATCGAGACCATGCCACCTACCATTCCGCAGTTCCAGCGCTGCAAGCCGGTCTATATCGAGCTGCCGGGCTGGAAAGAGGATATTTCTGGTATCAAGAGTTTCGGGGAGCTGCCGCAGGCGGCGCAGGATTATGTGCGTAAAATCGAGGAGCTGACGAAAATCAAGGTGGCCGTACTGTCCGTAGGGCCCGACCGGTTGCAGACCGTGCGGCTTTGCGATATATTTTAAATCTTCGCGGACACGCCGTGTCTTTGGAATCGTTTCCCGGCCGCCACGGCGGCCGGGAAACGTCGTTTTCGCCCATATCTTTCTGCTTTCGGCGGGATAACGGGTGCGGCGGATGCTGGACGTCCGGCATCTTTCCGGCGGAACCCGCAGTGACGAGTCCGTTTTCGGAACGTTGTATCCGGCGATTGTCCGTTTGTTTTACGGGTTTCTCCGTCGTGTTCGGAAAACATTTCGTTCTTGGTGGCGTGATGTCCGGGGAGCATCCGGGAGTCTGGCGAAACGCAGCTCCTCTTGCGGAAAAGAAAGCATGGCAAATTAGGTATCGGTTCGTGGAGCAGGCTGCTGTTCCGCGCGGAAAGGTAGCGGTACGGTATTTCTGTTCCCTGGCGCGGGCCGTACGTGCGGTATGATTCGTGCCGCGGTCTGTACGGGAGAGACCGGGGTTGCGGAATGGGATTTTTACGAAATAATTCCTATCTTTAGATAGTGTTTTAAAAAGCCTGTGTATGTGGAGAAAGAGAATAACGGTATGGCTTGTCCTGCTCCTTGCGGGAGGAGGGAGTCTGTTGGGCGGAGAGCCTGTACCGGAGGCCGACAGCATCGTACTCGGACTGATGCCGGTACTTCCCGTATTCGACAGAACGGATGCGGCCGGAGAGGAGGACGGATTTTATGTCTACTCCGAGCTCGGGTTTCGGTTGGTATGGGGCGGCATCGCGGTTTATCTGGATTTCGGAGTGGACAAACTCCGGCCCTATCTGATGGATGACCAGGGGAACCGCTTGGTGTTCGACAGCCTGCTCGAAGCGCTCAACTACCTTTCGGCACGGGGATGGGAACTGGCGGAGGTCTATCCGGAGGTAGATGACGGCGATTCCTCGGCATGCTATCTGATGAGGAAGAAGCTGTGCGATTTTACGCTGCAGGAGCGGGAAATTTACGATAGCTATGTCAGGAGGTGACGGGCCTGTCCGGAGACTTCCGGGGTGACCCGTCGCGGGATAAGCGGACAGGGATGCCGGGCAATTGCCCGGCATCCCTGTCCGCGTCCGTTCGGTAGACGGCTGCAGTATTTTCCGGTTATTCGGAAAGCCGGCAGACGGTCGTTTGACCGGCGTGTGCGAAATAAGTGTCGTATGCGACTACGATACTTGCCGCACCTCCCAGCAGGCAGCCTATTATCGCCCCTTTGATGAGCACTCGCTTGACGGTGAACTTGGTGCGGCTGAAAAGCCCTGCGGCCACTCCGCCGGTGATGGCACCGAAACCGAAGCCGATGATGAGGTCGCGCAGACAAAAAAGCGTTGTCTTGAAGTAGAACCAGAAGCCGCGGGGCCTGGGGGTGTCGTGTGCTGCCGACAGAGCCGGTGCAGCGGCGGTATCGGCCGGAATGTATTCCCTGCACTCCGTGCCGACAGGGGTGTCCGTTGCGGGGGACTCTCCGTAACCGGTATCGGTAGTGGGGGTGGCAGATGTGGATGTGTCGGCATGTGCCGGTGTGCTGGATGAAAGCGCCAGAACGAGTGCGGCGCAGAAAAGGTAAACGGCTTTCATGATGGCAATGGTTTTAAGGTTCGTGAGTCGTTTCTCAAATATAATGATAAAAAACGGATGTATGATGCTGCTTATCGGTTCTTTGGATTGTAGAAAAGTGTAATTTGTCTCTGTTATTGGACGCTTTCGGTTGGCTTGGTTGCTGTGGTACGCGTATTTTGTGGAGGCAATCGTTTATCGCAATGACGGGTTATGCGCCGTTCGCTGTCTTCGCTCGGAATATGAAGCGGTCATGTCGGTTGGGGTCGGCAATGAATGTGTTTTTTTATCTCTCTCTTCTTTTCTGAGTTCGGCCGGGCCGATAAGGATGCGTTGTTTTCCAGTTTGTCGGTAGCGGCCTATAGTCCACGGTATTGGGTGGACCATCTTTTGCCGATAGAATAACAGTGCCGGTACGGAAGCCGGAGAAACGAAACGGGGAGGTGCGATGGCCTCCCCGTTATCGTGTTTGCGGCGTATGTGTTTACAGTACCTTTCTGCCGCCGAGCACGAGCCCTGCGGTGAGGGAGGTGCCGTAGGCGTAGGGGATGAATTCGAGCGACGACACGGGCTGCGTAATCCAGAGGTTCGCCCGTTTCCCTTTGGTGATGCTGCCGTGCGATGCCTGCAATCCCATGGCGTAGGCGCCGTTCAGGGTGGCCGCATTGAAAGCCTCCTGCGGATTCATGCGCAGCTTGATGCAGGCGAGCGACACGATGAACTTCATGTTGCCGGAGGGCGACGAACCGGGATTGAAATCGGAGGCGATGGCCACGCCCAGTCCGGCATCAATCATCCTGCGGGCCGGCGGATAGTTCATGCCGAGGAAGAAGGCGGCTCCGGGCAGGATGGTCGGCATGGTCTGCGAACCGAGCAGCGCGGCGATTTCTTCTTCGCCTGTGAATTCGAGGTGGTCTACCGAGAGCGCACCGTGCGCCACGCCTACCTGGATGCCTCCCGATGCGGCGAGCTCGTTGGCGTGGATTTTCGGACGCATACCGTACTTCGCGCCGCATTCGAGCATGCGTGCGGTCTCCTCCGGAGTGAAGAAGCCGCGGTCGCAGAAGACGTCCACGAAATCGGCGAGTCCTTCGGCTGCCACGGCCGGTATCATCTCCCGGCAGATAAGGTCCACGTATTCGGCCTGTCGACCGATGTAGTCGCGTGCTACGGCATGGGCGCCGAGGAACGTGGCGCGGATGGTCATGGGCGATGCTTCGGCCATGCGGCGGATGACGCGCAGCATCTTCAGCTCGTCCTGCGTGGAGAGTCCGTAGCCGCTCTTGATTTCCGCCGCACCGGTTCCGGATTCCATCATTTGGTGCAGGCGCGGCATCGCCTCGTCGTAGAGTTCCTGTTCGGTGGCGGTGTGCAGCCGGTCTGCCGAGTTGAGGATGCCTCCGCCGCGGCGGGCGATTTCCTCGTAGGAGAGGCCGTTGATTTTGTCCACGAATTCTCCTTCGCGGCTTCCTGCATAGACGATGTGCGTATGCGAGTCGCAGAAGGCGGGCAGCACGACGCCTCCGCGGGCGTCTATCTCTTCGTCGGCCCTCCCTTCGGGCAGCTCTTCCATCCGTCCGTAGGATGCGATGAGGCCCTCTTCGGCGGTCAAGTAGGCGTTCTCCACGACCTCCAGCCGGGCCATATCGGCACCCGCGATGCGGTCGCGGCCGCTCTCGTCGATGCCGGCGAGTATCCCTATGTTTTTAATCGTCAGTTTCATTGGATGTTGTTTTGCGGGCCGGAGCCCGGTTGTTTATAAATCACCGCTTCCCGTCGTTTCGGCGGAAAGCGGCGACTTGTAAAGACTATGCTGCGGCGTTACATGTCCCTGACGAACTGTACCGAACTTTCGATGTGCGGGTACATGATTTCGTCGTTGGAGATGAACGGAACACGCTTGCGGTACTCGGCGAATATCGCTTCGATTGCGGGCGACGACTTGAGGGGACGGCGGAACTCCAGCGCCTGTGCGGCGTTGAAGAGTTCGATGGCGAGTACCCGTTCGGTGTTGTTCACCACGCGGTAGAGTTTGGTCGCCGCATTGGAGCCCATGCTCACATGGTCTTCCTGGCCCTGCGAGGAGGGGATGGAGTCGGCCGACGCCGGCATGCACAGCCCCTTGCTCTGGCTGACAATCGAGGCGGCCGTATACTGCGGAATCATGAAACCGCTGTTAAGGCCCGGATTGGCCACGAGGAACGAGGGCAGCCCGCGTGAACCGGAAATGAGCTTATAGGTGCGGCGTTCGGAGATGTTGCCCAACTCGGATACCGCGATGGCGAGGAAATCCATCGCCACGGCTATCGGCTGGCCGTGGAAGTTGCCGGCCGAGATGACGATGTCCTCGTCGGGGAATACCGTGGGGTTGTCCGTCACGCTGTTGATTTCCGTGGTGATGACGCTTTCCACGTAGTCGATGGTATCTTTCGATGCGCCGTGTACCTGCGGGATGCAGCGGAAGGAGTAGGGGTCCTGTACGTGCTCCTTGTGGCGTGCTATCAGCTCGCTGCCCTTGAGCAGCTCGCGGAAGACGCGTGCCGTTTCGAGCTGGCCGCGGTGGGCGCGCACCTTGTGAACCGGTTCGTAGAAGGGTTCGATGCGGCCGTCGAAGGCGTCGAGCGACATGGCGCCGATTTTGTCGGCGCACTCGGACAGGCGGCGTGCGTTCACCACGCACCATACGCCGAACGCGCTCATGAACTGCGTGCCGTTCAGCAGGGCAAGTCCCTCTTTGGACTGGAGTTCGATGGGCTCCCAACCGAACTTTTTCAACACTTCGGATGCCGGTACATCTTTCCCTTCGAATTCCACTTCGCCCAGGCCGAGCAGCGGGAGCGACATGTGGGCGAGCGGAGCGAGGTCGCCCGATGCACCGAGCGAGCCCTGCTGGTAAATGACCGGCAGGACGCCGTTGTTGAAAAAGTCGATGAGCCGCTCCACGGTCGCAACCTGTACGCCCGAATGACCGTAGGAGAGCGACTGGATTTTCAGCAGCAGAATCAAGCGGACGATTTCCGACGGAACCCGTTCGCCCGTGCCGCAGGCGTGCGACATGACGAGGTTTTTCTGGAGTTCGCCCAGACGTTTCTTGTCTACCGAGATGTTGCAGAGCGAACCGAAGCCGGTCGTTACGCCGTAAATCGGTGCTGCGTCCTTCTCTTCGGTCTTGCTGTCGAGATAGTCGCGGCAGCGCTGGATGCGCGTGCGCGCATCGTCCGACAGTTCGAGCCTGTATCCTCCGCGGGCAATTTCGTAGGCCTGCTGCGGAGTGATGTGTGCGGATGATATCTTGTGCGTTTTCATTTGGTTGTCTTGTTATTGCTTCCTTCCGCGTGGGTCGCGGAAGGGCTGCGTTATTGATTGTGTATGTGCCGTGCGCCGGCGATGACCGGCGGAGCCGGAAACCTTACAGGTTTTTCAGTGCCTCTTCCACTACCGTGTCGTCGGCGATGTTCGGCAGCGTGACCTTCAGGCCGGGGGTGCGTTCCATTTCGCGTTTGATGGCGAACATGGCGCCCTCGTTGCGGGCCCAGCTGCGGCGTGCGATGCCGTTGTTCACGTCCCACAGGAGCATTTCCTCGATGTGGCGGCGCGAGTCGTCCGAGCCGTCGATGACCATGCCGAAGCCGCCGTTGACGACCTCGCCCCAGCCGACGCCGCCGCCGTTGTGGAGCGATACCCAGGTCGCTCCGCGGAACGAGTCGCCGATGACGTTCTGTACGGCCATGTCCGCCGTGTAGGAGGAGCCGTCGTAGATGTTGGAGGTTTCGCGGTAGGGCGAGTCGGTGCCCGACACGTCGTGGTGGTCGCGGCCCAATACGACCGGGGCGCTGATTTCGCCGCGGGCGATGGCCTCGTTCATGGCCAGGGCGATTTTCGTGCGGCCTTCGGCGTCGGCGTAGAGGATGCGTGCCTGCGAACCCACGACGAGCTTGTTTTCGCCCGCCTTGCTTATCCAGAGGATGTTGTCGTCCAGCTGGCCCTGAATCTCCTTCGGAGCGGTCTTGCGTATTTCCCGCATGACTTCCAGCGCGATGCGGTCGGTCGTCGCGAGGTCTTCCGGCCTGCCCGACGTACATACCCAGCGGAACGGGCCGAAGCCGTAGTCGAAGAACATCGGGCCCATGATGTCCTGTACGTAGGAGGGATAACGGAAGCGTTTGCCGTCCGGCGCCATGCAGTCGGCACCGGCGCGGGAGGCTTCGAGCAGGAAGGCATTGCCGTAGTCGAAGAAGTACATGCCTTTGGCCGTCAGCTTGTTGATGGCGGCCACCTGCCTGCGCAGCGACTCCTGTACGCGTTTATGGAACTCTTCGGGCTGTTCGGCCATCATCCGGTTCGACTCTTCGTAGGTGAGCCCTGCGGGGTAGTAGCCGCCCGCCCACGGGTTGTGGAGCGAGGTCTGGTCGGAGCCCAGGTCCACGTCGATGCCCTCCGCGGCGAGGCGTTCCCACAGGTCGACGATGTTGCCTTGGTAGGCGAGCGATACGGCCTCCTTCTGTTCGCGTGCCCTGCGGATGCGGGGGATGAGCTCGTCTAGCGAAGTGTGCACTTCGTCTACCCAGCCTTGCGAATGGCGCGTGTGGACGGCTTTCGGGTTGATTTCGGCGATGACGCTCACCACGCCGGAGATGACACCCGCTTTGGGCTGGGCGCCCGACATGCCGCCCAGGCCTGACGATACGAAGAGCATCCCGGGAATCTCGCCGCCGCCGCGCTTCTGGAGCTGCTTGCGTGCGGCGTTGAGCACGGTGATGGTCGTACCGTGCACGATGCCCTGCGGGCCGATGTACATGTACGAACCGGCCGTCATCTGGCCGTACTGCGTGACTCCCATCGCGTTATAGCGTTCCCAGTCGTCCTGTTTGGAGTAGTTGGGAATCATCATGCCGTTGGTGACGATGACCCGCGGCGCATCCTTGTGCGAGGGGAACAGCCCCATCGGGTGGCCGGAGTACATGACGAGCGTCTGCTCATCGGTCATTTCCGAGAGGTATTTCATGGCGAGGCGGTACTGCGCCCAATTCTGGAATACGGCGCCGTTTCCTCCGTAGGTTATCAGTTCGTGCGGATGCTGCGCCACCGCCTTGTCGAGGTTGTTGTTAATCATCAGCATAATGGCGGCTGCCTGCCGGCTGCGGGCGGGATACTCGTCTATCGGCCGTGCGTACATTTCGTAGTCGGGCCGCAGGCGGTACATGTAAATCCGGCCGTAGCGTTTCAGTTCGTCGGCGAATTCGGCGGCCAGTTCCCTGTGGTGTTTGGCCGGGAAGTAGCGCAGTGCGTTCTTTATGGCGAGTTTCTTCTCTTCCGGAGTGAGTATGTCCTTCCGTTTGGGCGCATGGTTGATGGCCGCGTCGTAAGGTTTCGGTGCAGGCAGGACATCCGGAATACCGGCCCTGATGTCGTCCTGGAATTCTTTTAACGTCATGGGTGTTTCTGTTTTTGGAACCTGCGGCGGGATAACGGTGCACCCCGCCGCAGGCGGTTTGTCAATCTATTTTTTCGTGTACTATCTCCAGCACCTCTTTTTCGAGCTTTTCGGCCTCGCGTGCGATGCGTTCCGCTTCTCCGATGAGTTCTTCCGCAACGCTGCGGTCTTTGAGCCCGGCGGCGTTGATTTTCACGTTGAGCATGGCGCCGAGTACGGCCGAGCGGGCCATCAGGGCACCGACGCCGGCGTCGGATACCGAATTGGGATTGCCCTGGGCGGCCATCGCCTTCACGATGTCGAAGACCTTCACCGATGCCTTCATCGTCCGCAGGGGCACCTGCGTCGCGTAGAGCGTGGCCTCCTGAAGGGCTTTGGAGCGGGCGGCCTTCTCTGCATCGGTTCCTTTGGGCATGGCGAAGACGTCCATGATGCGGTTGAACGCTTCGGTGTCTTCATCCACGAGCATGAGCAGTTCGCTCATGAGCGCCTGCCCCTTGTCGGCCCAGTCGGAGAACTCCTCCCAGCGGGCGTCCCACCCGGCCTTGTGCGAGGAGAGGTTGGCGACCATGGTGCCCAGCGCGGCGCCCAGCGCACCGGCGTATGCCGAGATGGAGCCGCCGCCCGGTGCGGGCGATTCGCTTGCGGTCTCTTCGGCGAAGCCCTTACAGGTCAGGTCTATCAGCCGGTTTTTCTTGTTCTCTGCTTCGAGCAGGTATTCGATGACTTTCTCTTCGGGTTTGAAGGGTGCCAGGTCGCTCAGTCCCATGCTGTGGATGGCGATTTTGAGCAGCTCGCTTTCCGATACGCCCGTCGAGCGCTGCTGTTTGCGCAGGAAATATTTGCCCGCCTCGATGAGGGAGTTTCTCGGTACGAGGCCGACGATTTCCGTTCCCGTCACCCGGACGCCGCGGGCTGCCGCAGCGCGGCACACTTCGTCGAACGCCACATGGAGCGGGGTCTGTTTGATGTCGGTGATGTTCATCGAAACCTGGGCCACGCCGTATTCGGGAATGAACCAGCCGATGGCTTTCGTGCCCTTGAGTGTGCCGGGTATCATAATCGTGTTGCCTTCGGCATCCTTCAGCGGCTTCCCTACGGGCGAACCGCCTTCGCGCATCGGCCGGCCCTTCTCGCGCACGTCGTATGCGATGGCGTTGGCACGGCGGGTGGAGGTGGTGTTGAGGTTGAAGTTCACGGCGATGAGGAAGTCGCGTGCGCCCACGACCGTCGCACCGCTGCGGGCCGCCTGCTCGGTGTATTTGCCGGGGCCGAAGTCGGGCGCTTCGTTCGGGTCGGAAATCCGTTTCTCCAACCCTTCGTATTCGCCCTTGCGGCATACGGCGAGGTTGCGCCTTTCGGGGCGCTGCGCCGCCGCTTCGTAATTATAGGTCGGGATGCCGAGTTCGTCGTATATCCGTTTGGCCAGCGTGCGGGCTATTTCGGCGCACTCTTCGAGGGTGATGCCCGCCACCGGAATAATCGGCAGCACGTCCGTCGCCCCGATGCGCGGGTGCGCTCCCTTGTGATGACGCATGTCGATGACCTCCGAAGCCTTCTTCACGCCGCGGAAAGCCGCCTCGGCCACCGCTTCGGGTTCGCCCACGAAAGTCACCACCGTCCGGTTGGTCGCCTGGCCGGGGTCTACGTCCAGCAATTTGATGCCCTCCACGGAGGTGATGGCGTCGGTTATCTCCTTGATGATACCCATGTCGCGCCCCTCGCTGAAGTTGGGGACACATTCCACAAGCCGTTTGTTCATGATGTCAGTTCGTTATTTGTTTTTAAATATTGGTTTCAATCCGCCTCCAAATTTAACGGTTTTATTTTAAACCCTAAATATAAAAGGTGTTATAAAATCACATTTTTCAGGGAGGAGGCACAGTAACAGCAGATGGCCGTATTATGAAAAGTACAGACGGGTAATTTATTGATGTGCGGGTCTTAACTGTGGTTTGTGCTTTAGCGGCATCTTTCTTTTGTCGGTAATGTTATTTTGCTTATCATTGTTTAGTCTGAAGGAACCGGGGATTGTGGAAAAATCACATGAACTTGTATGTTGTCTTTTTGTATTGTGGGGCGCAGTTGTGTAAAATGAATTGTTGCCCTATATCGAAATACCGATGGAGCATCATCCGGAAGAGCAATCGTTCTCTTTCCGATTTCCGGATGGTTTCCCGATAGATTATGTAGCGTGGTTGTCTTATCGGCGGTATGGTGTGGAACACATGACGCCGGCTCTTTTTTCAAATTATAGAGAAACAATGAATTAAAAACAGTGCGTTATGGGAACGAGACGAAATCGGTGTTTGTTGTGGGCGATGCTGTACGCGGCGCCGCTCGTTGCGGGTTGCGACAAGCGGCCGGCACCGCAGGAGGAAGAGGGCGGAAAGGGAGAACATGTCGATTATGTTTGCACATCCTGTTATCGTTATGTGAACGGGACATCCGAGCCTGTAACCGTGGAATTTCATTCCGCGCAGTACGACCTGACGCCCCCGCCTGTAGAGGAGGCCTTTACGGTTGCCGTTGGCGGACGTCATGAAGTTAGTTTTGCCGGATTCGGCCTCTTTCCCGGGCCCTTCTGCCTCGGTGATGATACGTGGGTGAAGGTGTCGCAGGGGGAGCGGGAGTTCGTGCAGCGGGCGGGGGATGAGTCGGCTTTTCTGCTCGATTCGACCGCATATGAACGGCTCGAAGGAGACCGCCTTACCCGCGTGTACGAGTATCGTTTCACGGACGATGATTTTGCAGGGGCGGAAATCATCGATTGACAAGTAAGCGTCCGATTGGAGAAGCGCCGGCGGTGCGGAAGTTATTTGGTCAGCAGATAACCGAATACTTCCGCGCTGAGGTGTGCGAGGCTTTCGGCGGGGCGGGTGAAGGCTTCGTGCCGCGGAACGCGGTCGGTCAGGGCGAAGAGAGCCGATATGCCTGCCGGAGCGAGGATGTCGGCGGTCATATCCTCTCCGCGCGAACCGCACAGGACGATGGTCGGTATGCCGTGGGCATGTGCGAACGAGGCTATATGGCCGGCTACCTTGCCGTGGAGACTCTGGCTGTCGAACCGCCCCTCGCCGGTGACTGCGAGCGCAGCCTTGCGTATGGCCGCGTCGGTACCGGTCAGCGCGGCAATGGAGGCCGCACCGGGGATGAAGTCGGCTCCGCAGAAAGTTTTCAGCGCCCAGGCGATGCCGCCCGCAGCACCGCTTCCGGCTACCGCGCGGCAGTCGTGCTCGGTCGCCGCTGCGGCTTTCGCGGCGAAGTGTTCCGCTCCCGCTTCGAGTAGGGCGACCGCAGCCGCGTCGGCCCCTTTCTGCGGCGCGAAAACAGCCGCAGCTCCCTTCGGACCCGTCAGCGGATTGTCCACGTCGCACAATACCTTGAACCGGCACCCTTGCGTAAGGTGGTAGAGGGGGGCCGTGTCGATGGCATCGAACCGTATCAGGTCGCCGCCGGCGGGGTAATCGATAAGGCGGTTCTGTCCGTCGAGAAAACGGCATCCCAGCGCGGCGAGCATGCCCGCGCCGCAGTCGCTCGTCGCCGTACCGCCCACCGCGGCAATTAGCTCCGTACAGCCTGCCTCGATAGCTTCGCGCATGACTTTTCCCACTCCGTAGGAAGTCGTCCGGAGAGGGTTGCGTTCCCCTCTGTCCAGCCGGTAAAGCCCGACGGCGGAGGCGGCCTCCACGGCAGCGTACTTTCCGCTGTTGCCCGGGAGTACGGCATAGGCCGACTGCACGGGGCGCATCAGCGCATCGAAAGTCTCCACCGGATGGTATTCTCCTTCGTCCCCGGCCAGAATGCCGAGGCTCCCTTCGCCTCCGTCGGCCATGGGTTTCAGTACGAGGCGCACGTCGGTGCGGCCTGCGCGGCGGGCCGCACGGTCTATTCCGTCGGCAATGGCTCCGGCTGCTTCGGCTGCCGTCAGCGTGCCTTTGAATTTGTCGGGTGCTATGACTATCTCCATTTCTCGTGCGTCGGTCCTTTGGAACCGTTTACAGGACTTGCAGCTCAAAAGTAACGAAAAAAAACGCATGGCCGGTTCGTCCGCACCGCGTTGCGGCCAATTGCCGGGTCGCCGGAGACAGCCGCTTGCGGTTTTCATGGAATATATTCGTATATTTGCTCACCTTACGGAAAGGTGCCGTAAGGTGAGGCGTGCGCACTGAACTAAATTTAAATCATATGGAGGAAAATCAACAGAACTACTCTTTGCCCGACAATGCCTACACCGAGCTGAAGCCGGGCGAATCGTACAAACCCATCCTGCCCGCCGGCTCGAAGCCGAAGGAGGTTACCCCCTATTCGGTTACGATGGGGCTCATCATGGCCATCCTCTTCTCGGCGGCTGCGGCTTATCTCGGTCTGAAAGTGGGGCAGGTGTTCGAGGCGGCCATACCGATAGCGATTATCGCCGTCGGCGTGGGCAACATCTTCGGAAAGAAGAACACGCTCGGACAGAACACCATTATCCAGTCCATCGGCGCAAGCTCCGGGGTTATCGTCGCCGGAGCTATTTTTACGCTTCCGGCACTCTATATTCTGGGGCTGGAGGCGCAGTTCTATCAGATTTTCCTTTCGTCGCTTTTCGGCGGCCTGCTCGGTATCCTGCTCATTATACCGTTCAGGAAATATTTCGTCAAGGACATGCACGGAAAGTTGCCTTTCCCGGAAGCCACCGCGACTACCGAGGTGCTTGTGTCGGGCGAGAAGAAGGGCAATCAGGCCAAGGTGTTGGCTGTCAGCGGGCTCGTGGGCGGTCTGTATGACTTCATCGCGAGCAGCGTAGGGCTCTGGACGGAGACCATCTCGACGCGGGTACTCACCTGGGGCGAAATGATAGCCGATAAGTTCAAGGTGGTGTTCAAGGTGAATACGGGCGCGGCGGTGCTCGGCCTCGGTTATATCGTGGGGCTGAAATATGCCGCGTTCATCTGCGCCGGTTCGTTCACCGTCTGGTTCGTGCTCATCCCGCTCATCAGCTACTTCGCACCCGGCATGACGTTGCCCGTAGGCGAGGGTATTCTGCAGACGGTGGGGAACATGACGCCCGAGGAGCTCTTCTTCAACTACGGCCGTCCGCTCGGTATCGGCGGTATCGCCATGGCCGGTATTATCGGCATTATCAAATCCTCGAAAATCATCCGTCAGGCGCTGGGGCTTGCCGTTAAAGAGCTCAAAGGTAAAAAGAATGTGGAAACGCGCGAGCGGACCGAACGCGACCTGCCCATGAAGACCATCCTGTCGGTGCTGATTGCCGTACTTGTGGCGGTGCTCTTCTTCTTCCAGTTCGGTGTATTGCACAACTGGCTCTTCACGGTCATTTCGCTGCTGCTGGTCTTTATCATCTCGTTCCTCTTTACGACGGTGGCGGCCAATGCCATCGCCATCGTGGGGTCCAACCCGGTGTCGGGCATGACGCTGATGACGCTCATCCTCACCTCGCTCGTGCTCGTGAGCGCGGGGTTGAGCGGAACGAGCGGCATGACGGCGGCCATGATAATCGGCGGCGTGGTGTGCACGGCGCTCTCCATGGCCGGCGGCTTCATTACCGACCTCAAGATAGGCTACTGGATAGGGGTGACGCCCGCCCGGCAGGAGAAGTGGAAATTCCTCGGTGCGGCCGTATCGGCGGCTACGGTGGCCGGTGTCATGATGCTGCTTAACAAGACTTATGGTTTCGGCCCGGACAGCCAGCTCGTCGCACCGCAGGCGAATGCCATGGCGGCGGTCATCAAACCGCTGATGGAAGGCGGCGCCACGCCGTGGATGCTCTATTTCGCAGGTGCGGTATTCGCGCTGATACTTACCATGATAGGCGTTCCGGCACTGGCGTTTGCGCTCGGCATGTTCATCCCGCTCGACCTCAATACGCCGCTCCTGATAGGCGGGCTTATCAGTTGGTTCGTTTCGACACGCAGCAAGGATGCTGCGCTCAACAAAGCCCGCAAGGACCGGGGAACGCTTATCGCATCGGGTCTGATTGCCGGCGGAGCGCTCATGGGCGTCGTCAGCGCCATCCTCAAGTACCTGAACGTAGACTTGATGCTTACCTCGTGGTACGGTACGACCGGTTCCGAAGTGGTAGCCATCCTCGTCTATGTCGCGCTGATTGCCTATGTCGTATGGGATTCCAAGCGGGCCAAGCCGGAAGTTTCGGAATAAATACGTAAATTTGCATACGGACGTCGGCGTATTCGTGCGGTAGGGTTGCCGCACGAATACGCTGTGTCAAGGAAAACAGTATAACCAAAAAAGATGCATATGGAATTGCTTGAAAGATTCCTGAAATACGTCGGCTTCGATACGCAGAGCGACGAGAACAGTACGACTTTCCCTTCGACCGAGAAGCAGAAGGTGCTGCTCGCCTGTCTGGCCGAGGAGATGAAGGCGCTCGGCCTGCAGGAGGTGGAGATGGACCGTTACGGCTATGTCATGGGGACGATTCCTGCGACGCCGGGTTATGAGGACCGGCCGGTGATAGGGTTCATATCCCATGTGGATACGAGTCCCGACATGAGCGGCAAGGATGTGAAGCCGCAGATTATCGAACATTACGACGGCGGGGATATCCGGCTGAACGATGCCGTGACGATGACCGTGGCCGAATTTCCGGAGCTTCCGCTCTTCAAGGGGCAGACGCTCATCGCCACGGACGGGACGACGCTGCTCGGTGCCGACGACAAGGCGGGAGTGGCCGAAATCATGACCGCTGCCGAATACCTTATGTCGCATCCGGAGGTGAAGCACGGGAAGATACGCATCGGTTTCACGCCCGACGAGGAGATAGGACGCGGGGTGGACTATTTCGACGTGACGCGGTTCGGTGCGCAGTATGCCTACACCGTGGACGGCGGTTACGAAGGCGAGCTGGAGTACGAAAACTTCAACGCCGCTTCGGCCCGTTTCGAGGTGCAGGGGAAGAACATCCATCCCGGTTCGGCGAAAGACAAGATGCTGAACGCCTTGCAGGTGGTGTGCGAGATAAACGCCATGCTTCCGCCCGTACAGCGTCCCGAACATACCGAAGGGTACGAGGGTTTTTACCATCTGGTGGGCATCGGCGGCAGTGTGGAGGCGGCCGAATCGAGCTACATCATTCGCGACCACGACCGGGCGAAATTCGAACGCAAAAAGGCTTTCGCGCAGGAGGTGGCCGATTTCCTGAATCGCAAGTACGGCGAGGGAACGGTGAAGCTGACGCTGAAGGACCAGTATTACAACATGCGCGAGATGGTGGAGCCGCATCCGCAGGTAATCGCCAAGGCCGAGCAGGCCATGCGTATGGCCGGTGTGGAACCGTTGGTGAAGCCCATCCGCGGCGGTACGGACGGTTCGCGTCTCTCCTACATGGGGCTTCCTTGTCCGAACCTGTTCACGGGCGGTATGAACTTCCACGGCAAATACGAGTATGCATCGCTCGACACGATGAAGAAAGCCATGCAGACCATCATCAACTTGGCCGGCCTCTGGGCCGAATAGGATGGCCGTGCGGTGGTTGCGGAACGGCAGGCATGTACGATTTATTTACCAATCAATAAAAAACAACAGACTATCGGAATGAAGAGATTTTTTGTGACGGCGGCCGCCTTGTTGGCGGCTTTCAGCCTCGGTGCCCAGACGCCCGACAAGGAGGAGGTGAAGACTCCCTATGAGTTTACGGCGGTGAAGGATATCCCCGCTACCTCCGTCAAAGACCAGTACAGCAGCGGTACTTGCTGGAGTTTTGCCGGCATCGCTTTTCTGGAGAGCGAACTGCTCCGTACCGGCAAAGGCGATTACGACCTTTCGGAGATGTGGATAGCGCGCCATGCCTATCTCGACAAGGCCAAGAAGTACACCCGCATGCACGGCAAGGCCGAATTTTCGCAGGGCGGTGCGACGCACGACGTATTCAACGTGATACGCGAATACGGCATTGTGCCCGACGAAGTCTATACGGGCTTGCAGTACGGTACCGACAACCACCAGCACAGCGAGGTGGAGGCTGTCCTCAAAGGATATATGAAGGGCGTAGTGGCCAATCCGAACGGAAAACTTACCCCCGTATGGGCCGACGGGCTCGACGGTATTCTCGATGCCTATTTCGGGGAGCTGCCCGAAACGTTCGTTTACAACGGCAAGGAGTACACGCCTCAGAGTTTTGCTGAGGAGCTGGGCCTGAATATGGACGATTACGTTTCGTTCACTTCGTTCACCCACCATCCTTTCTATACGCAGTTCGCGATGGAGGTGCCCGACAACTGGGCCTGGGGCTTGTCGTGGAATGTGCCTCTCGATGAGTTCATGGCGATTATCGACAATTCGCTGGAGAACGGCTATACGGTCGATTGGGCTGCGGATGTCAGCGAACCCGGTTTCCAGTATTCCAAAGGCTTTGCAGTGATTCCCGCCGGTGTAGGCGAAGATGCCCAGAACACCGAGTGGTCGAAGTGGGAGACCATGTCGGCCAATAGCCGCAGGAACATGATTGCCAATGCGACGGAGCCCATCAAGGAGATGGAAATCACACAGGAGCTCCGCCAGCAGGGATACGATAACTACGAGACGACCGACGACCACGGCATGCTCATTACCGGTCTTTACAAGGACCAGAACGGCAATACCTTCTACAAGGTGAAGAATTCGTGGAATACGGACAACATTTACGACGGTTATTTCTTCGCTTCCGCACCTTTCGTGGCGTACAAGACGCTCAACATCGTGGTACATAAGGATGCCGTACCGAAGGATATCCGGAAGAAGCTCGGTATCAAGTAGGTTTGCTGCGGACTTCGTGCCGCATGAATGCGCCATCCCCGGAACAATGGTTCCGGGGATGGCTGTTTTTTGTACCGGGAGAACCGACGGGCGCATGTGACCCGTATCGGGAGCGTGGGCGGGCGGAATCAAGAGTGCGTTCGCCCGTCAAAAGCTCACGTAGGTTGCGACATGGTAGTATTCGTATCCGTATGGTTCGGCGGTGTGCCGGACGAGTATCATCGTATCGGCCGACATCTCTTCCACCCGATAGGTGCGCTCGTCTCCGGCCTCGGTGTAGCGGATTGTCAGCGTCGTCTCTTCGGACGGTATTTCCATCGAACTGCCGAGGCGGAGGTATGTTCCTCGCCGTTGAAGTGTTCTCGGGTGATGTAGGTGCCGGTATGGTCGTCGCGGAACAGATAGGAGGCCTCGAAATCGTCTGCCTTGTCGCTCCATTCCTCCAAATAATCTCCGCTTCGTTCGTAACCCTGCTCCGTTATCAATTGCTAGGCGGTATCGGTGAGGACGTTCTCGTCGTTGCTGTCGCCGGTCGGAGCCAGGGCTTTTCCGCGTACTGGAAAAAGCGGTCGAAGTCCGAGGTGATGGGCGGGGCAGACTGGAAAGAGAGAATATTCCGCGCTGTGTCCCGGAAGCGGACAGGGAAAGGTAAATTGCCCTGTCCGGCGCGTCTCTTAGAACACGCAGGCGAATCCGGCTCCGTAGTAGCCGTATCCGACGGCCGGGGCGAACATCATGCTCGTCCGTCTCGTCGTTTCCTCCTTTTTACCGTAAATCCACCGGTCGAATACGGGCAGCAAGAGGTAGGCGATTTCGACGCTGGCGATGCCGATGCCCGCACCCGTGACGACGTCGCTCAGCCAGTGGCGCCTGTTGAGTATGCGCATGACACCTGTCGCCGTGGCGGCCGCGTAGCCTGCGATGCCTATCCACGGCGATACGCTTTTGTATTCGCGGAACAGCAGATGTGCGCCTGTGAAGGCGGTTGCAGTGTGTCCTGAGGGGAAGGAGTTCCATGCCGAACCGTCGGGGCGCTGGACGGGGATGGCGAATTTCATGGTATTGACGATGGCGGCCATGACGAGGTACGAAGTGGCAGCCACGATGGTTTTTTCCAAAAAGTTGTGCTCGGTCTTTATCCATGAGAGGCCGAAGTAGGCGGCTACGGGGGCGTATTGCAGGTAGTCGTCCACATGCGTCCGGCCTGGAAAGGCCCGGAATGCGGCGGATTTGACTTCGGCATTGGCTTTTTGCAGGAGTGGGTTGCATTGCGCTACGACGCCGTAGGTGATGAAACCGGCCGGAATGATGAACCGGGCGCCGGTGGAGTGCCAGAAGTCGCGGCGGGGCCGGACGCTCTCCGGCATCCGCAGCGGGTTGCGGAGGGCGGGTGTATAGTCGGGAGCTTCGAGACCGTATAGAGGCTGTGCAGCAGCGGGTAACAGAGGAGTGGCAGTCGAGATGCGGAGACTGTCGTTCGGAACGGAACATGCGGTGCCGGAGCGCTGTGCGAATGTCCGGCTGCCGGGCAGGACGGCACCCGCCTTTCCGCCGGTGACGGTCAGGAGGGCAAACAAAAGGGGAATTATCCGTGTCATTGCGGTACGAAATCGTTTGGAGTTCCAAATATAGATATTTTGGAAGAATATATAGACAGGCACGGAAATTCGCGGTTCTGCATACGGTGTGCGAACCCGCGGCTCTTCCCGACGGCGGGAGCTGTCTTGTCCGGCTGCCGGGCGGGTATCGGTGGAAACGGCGTATCCGGCTGTTTGTCGGGTGGTAGGAGCGTACGGCGAGAGGGCCGTGGAATGGCCTCCCAAGAAAGGAAACGGCCATGATTCGCATTGACAATCAAAGCAAATCATGGCCGTGTACCCGGAGCGGGAATCGAACCCGCACGGACATCGCTGCCCACGGGATTTTAAGTCCCGCGTGTCTACCTATTCCACCATCCGGGCCTTTCCGGTAAAACCGTGCAAATATAGCAAATATTCGATGAAAACCGAAGGAGGCGGCTGAAGTCGATGGGCTTCCTGTGTGGCGGTTCGGCCGGAACGAAGCGATTCCGGAGAAAAGACCGGCCGGGGACGGCTCCCTTCGGTCCGGAGCAGCCCTTCGGGGAGAGCAAAAGCAGTGATTTTCCGATGCTCCGCATTTCGTGTTCCGGCGGATAAAGCGTATCTTTACCGCAGTTTGGATGCACGGTTTCATGCCGTTCCGCATCCCTTACCCAATGTCGAACTGTATGTAAATCGTTTTGCGCATGAATCTTTTTCTACAACTCTCCAAGCCGAATGTGGATATTCCCGAGGACAGTGAAGTGCTCGGCAAATTCGAGAACTGGCTTCACCGCATTCTCCAGATGAGCTGGGACGACCTGCTGCACGAGGCCGTCAAGCTCGGAGGAAAGCTGGTCGCTGCGGTACTTATCTATATCGTGGGGCGCTGGCTCATCCGAAAGGCCGACGGACTCCTGAACCGCATATTCGAGAAACGCGGGCTGGACCCCTCGCTCAATTCCTTTATCCGGAGTATCCTGCGGATAGTGGTCTGGGTATTCCTCGTCATGATAATCGTGGGGGTGCTCGGCATAAGGACGACGTCGTTCCTGGCGATACTCGCTTCGGCCGGTTTTGCCGTCGGCATGGCATTGAGCGGAACGCTCCAGAACTTTGCGGGCGGGGTGCTTATCCTGCTGCTCAAACCTTTCCGCACGGGCGACTATATCGTGTCGCAGGGTGTCGAGGGTACCGTGAAGGCCATCAATCTCTTCAATACGGTGCTGATAACTCCGGACAACAAGACCATCATCATTCCCAACGGCGGCATGTCTTCCAGCATCGTGAACAACGTGACCGAATCCGGTACGCGCCGCATCGAATGGACGTTCGGCATTTCGTACGGCGACAGTTACGACGAAGCGCGCAAGGTGTTGGCCGGCTTGATAGAGGCCGATTCCAGAATACAGCGTTCGCCCGAGTATCTCATTGCACTGAGCAATCTGGCCGACAGTTCCGTACAGATAGTCGTGAGGGCATGGACGGACACTTCCGAGTACTGGAACGTCTATTACGACATGAATGAGAAGGTTTACAAGACCTTCCCCGAACACGGACTGACCATACCTTTCAACCAGTTGGATGTGAACCTGACTTCGGCGGCGACGTCCGGAGCCGTACTCCGACAGGAGACCGAACGGGACGGGGCTCGGGAGCAGTAGATATCCGGGACGGCCTGTTGGGCCGGCCGTCCGCCCCGCTCCGGTCTGCTGGTGTCCGGTATCCGGGCGGCATGCCTGTACGTTCGTCCGGGCGGTTTTGCGATTGCTGATGTTATGATAGATATCAAAGCCAAGATACACGATAAGTTTTCGGTGGAGTTCAAGGTGGGCTTCGTGGCGGATGGGGAGCGCGGTAACGATTTTGCCATCAATACGTGGATATTCCTCCCGAACAGCCTCGACATCAATCCGGCCACGTACGGGAAGGAGGATTTCTACCGCGACGTGAAATCCAACGTGCGCTTCATCACGCCCATTTTTCCACTGGGAGAGATAGCCGGGGGGGCCGCGGTGCCGCTGGAACATATCCGCCGGGCGCTTTCCGGTCTGGCTGCCGACCCTTCGCGCGAACATGTGGCGGATTACGAGTACCATATCAAGATGTTCTCCGCCATCGTCAAGAGTGCGATGCGCGAGGCGGTGTATGCCGTAGAGGAGTGCGGGACGGCCTCCGTCGCGGAGGAGTTGTGCCGGAAATTCGTAGCCGACGCGAGGAGGACGGTGGACGCTTACCGGGAGGCCGCGCGTATCATCGATGTACCTCAGGTCGGTGTCGACCTGAAGCACCTGTACGATTTCGGCGACGAATACATGAGTCGCCTGACAGAGAGCTTTTCGTTTCGGCTTTTGCAGTCTCTCGGACGGTTCCGCGGCGACGAGGGGGCGGGTACCGCTTCGGCAGCCGTGGAGGAGCTTATCCGCGAGGAGGCGGATTACAAGAGGGCACGGGGATATGCGGCGGTCGCCCCGGACGACCCGCAGGGGAACCGTCGGCTCGTGTATCGCCACAACGTGCTGAAGAAGTACATCAGCAGCGACCTCTATATCAAACTCGACAAGAAACAGGACGGGAAGACCGTCCGTCAGATTTATTACAGCATCGCCGCCGGTATCGCCATGGTGTTCGCTACGGTCGTGGCCTTCGCATTCCAGCGCCGGTTCGGTAACTTTTCCGGTCCCCTTTTCGTGGCACTCGTCGTGAGCTATATGCTCAAGGACAGAATCAAGGAGCTCGCCCGCTACTATTTCGCGCACCGGCTCGGACGCAAATATTTCGACCACAAGGCCGACATCAACATCAAGGAACAGCCGATAGGGTGGCTCAAGGAGGGGATGGATTTCATCAGCGACGGGAAGGTGCCCCCGGAAGTGATGGAGATGCGCGGCCGGACGCCGCTGCTCGAGGCGGAGAACCGGATATTTGACGAGAAGATAATCCTCTACCGCAAGCTGGTCTATATCGACGGGCAGGAGCTCGCCAAGTATGACGAATACAGGCTTTCGGGCATCAACGACATCCTACGGCTCCATTTCGGCCGTTTCACGCTGAAAATGGACGACCCGCAGACTCCGCTGCGCCGCCTGCGCGACGACGGCAGCGTGGAGGTCATCTACACCGACAGGATATACTACATCAATTTCGTCATGCAGTTTCGTTACGGTGCCGGCTCCGAGTACAAGCGTTTCCGCCTGGTGGTGACGCGCAACGGCATTCTTTCCATCGAAGAGATGAACTGACGTTTATTTTGTTCGTGAATGTGATTGTTCTATATTTGTGAGGCTAAAAATTTTTAATTAAAACAATGACCGATATGGAACTGAAAGATATCCTTGCGATTTCCGGCCAGCCGGGACTTTTCCGTTACGTGGCCCGCAGCAGCAATGGTGTCATCGTGGAATCGCTGGCCGACGGCAGGCGAATGAACTCTTCGGGAACGGCCAAGATAAGCGCATTGGCCGAGATAGCCATCTACACCGAAACCGAAGAGCTGCCCCTTTGGCAGGTGTTTGAGAAATTCTACGCCTATACGGACGGAAAGCCGACGATAGATGCCAAATCGGATGCGGTGCTGTTGAAAAAGACTTTCGGCGAGGTCGTGCCCGATTACGACCGCGACCGGGTGCATGTGTCCGACATGAAGAAGGTCGTGTCGTGGTTCAATCTGCTCGTAGGGGCGGGCATGACCGATTTCCGCCTCGAAAAGGAGGACGGTACGGAGACAGACGGAGAGGACGGAGAGAAAGACGAAGCTGCTGCCGAATAGGACAAGCGGGGTGGAAAGGGCTGGGCAAAAGCCTTTCCGTAACGATTTGCAGTGCGCGGGCCGGAGCCTGCGCATTCTTTTTATGGGACGCTCCGGGCAGGACGCCCGGACATGCGGTTGCGGGATGTCTGTGACCGCTTTTTCGGCACTTCGTTTTTTGCGTCCTGCACCGTGTTCTTCATGCCATGTTCTGTCGGCTGTGCCGGGCGGGAGTAGGGGCGCTCTTTTCTGTTCCGGATGCGGGCGGTGTCGTAGGCCGTCTGGTCGTAACCACCGGTCGGTATGCCGGGGCGTTGATGCGATTTTGGCCGTATGCGGTGGCTCCCGCCCTGTCCGGACGGTGACGGAATAGGATGCGGACGGATAACATCGTTGCAGGTAATTGCTTATCTTGCGGCGAAATAGGATTGGATGTATGGAGACGGAGATGATAAGGGCTGCCGGGGCGCAGCCGGGTGGCGAATGGCGGTTTTCGGTGCTGGACAGGGCATGTCTGAATATGGTGATAAAGGGAATGTGGCTTTTTCACGGAAGGCTCGATGCCGCAGCCATGAAAGAGTCGTTCGCCCGGCTGCTCGGATATTATCCGCACCTGTGCGGCAGGGTAATGAGAGGGGAGGCTGTGGCGTGCGACAATTCGGGCGTACCTTTTGCAGTGGATGAAGCACCGCGTTGCAGGCTGGAGCAGGCAGTGCTCATGCCGGATGCTCCGAAACGTTTCGGGGCACATTTCGACCTGTCGGGTTTCAAACGGGGAAGGCAGGCGCCGTTGAGCGTGAGGCTTACACGGCTGGCCGACGGTACCGTGCTGAGCCTCCATGGTGCGCATGGCTGCATGGACGGCGATGCGTTCTATACGTTGGTGGAGAATTGGGGCAGGCTGCACCGCGGCGAACCGGTGGTGCAGCCCGTTGCGGACCAATCCTTGTTGCCGCAGCCCGCAACCCTGTCTGCGGAGGAGCTTCTTCGCAGTGTGAAGGCGGCCGGATGGTATCCTGTCGGGTGGCGGCAGCTCTTCCAGACCGTCTGGGCTGCCGCGACGGGTATCGGCCGGCGCAGGTCGCTGCCCCTGCACATCGGTGCCGGTGATTTGGAACAGTTGAGGCAGGCTTTCAACGACAGGCATGGCGTGCGGTACGGGATACACGTTATTCTGTCTGCCCTTGTCGCAAAGATGTGTATCCGCCTGGAAGGACTCGCTCCGGAAACGGCCTGTTCCCACATAACAGTGACCGACCTGCGTGGACGCATACCCGGCTTGCCGGCGGGTTTCGCCGGCAATGCCGTTTGTAATCTGACGGCGGGGCCTTTCCCGGCCGGCAGCACCCTTTTCGAGGTCGCTGCCTCCGTCGATGCCATGCTGAGGAAGATGTTCGGTGACGACGGTGCCGGACTCGGGGAGTTTACGGCGCTGTACTTTGCGGCGATTGCCGGCAGGGTGCCTTATCTTCCCATAAACCTTTCCGGCATGAACAGCCGCCGGCCCACGGTATTTTACGTGAATGATTTTCTGAAGCTGCCCCTGTATGGGGCGGAGTTCGGGACGGGGGCTCCGTATGCCGTCCTGCCGCATGACCTTCCCGACCAGGTGAAGATATGGCCCTCTCCTCCCGACCGTCCCGGTGCCGACCTCTATTTTACGGGGCATTTGGCCCGGTTGGTCGCTTCGTCCGACACGGCCGGTTTGCTGGCTGACATGCTGCGGGAGTATGGAGTGACTCTGACCGTGTGAAACGGGAGCGGCTGTTTCCTGCGGTAAGGCGTTTCGGTCATCCGGCAGCGATATAGGCGTTTACCACCGATTTCAGGTGACTTTTCAGGCTTTCTTCCGGCCGGAGGCCCGCTTTCTTCCTGAGTCTGCTGCGTATCGAGGTCACGGTCGAAGGCGATACGTGTCGGATTTCGCAGATTTCCGACACGGTCTTATCCTTTACTATCAGCAGTGCGACTTCCGCTTCCGCATCGGTAAGCTCCGGATGCCGTTTCCTTATCGCTTCCCTGACCATCTCTTCCGAGTGAATGACATGTTTGACCTGCGACACGAGCGTATCACGCACCTTGGCGTCGAGTTCGTCCATCAGTTTGGCGGCCTCTCTGGTGCCGTGGGCGCCTATCAGCTTGAAGCGCTCCGCTTCGATATTCATTATCCGCAGGAATTCGCTCTTCTCGCGGGTGATTTCTATCTTTTCGCGCTCGAGCCTGCGGGAGAGGATAACGATACTCTTCAGTGCTATCGGAGCTCCTGTGTAGATGAGCATCAGGATAGGCATGCAGAGAAAGAGTTTTTCGTCGCCGATGAGGATGGCGCTGACCGAATAGGAGCAGATGATGATGAGGGTGATTATCACCGGTGCCGCCCTTATTCCGGTCAGCGAGGCCATGATTATCGGCAGGGCGCAGATGCACATTCCCAACAGTACGGTGAACGAGGCGTCCGGCCCGTTGACGATTCCCTCGTAGACGATGGAAACGGCCAGGTTGAGCGTTACGATAAGCATATTGGTGAAGAGGGCGATGTCTGAATCTGTCTTTCCGGCGGCATAGACTGCGAAAACCGCCCCCATCATCAGCAGGGCTGTGGTATTGGCCGCTAACAGGAACCATTTCGCATCGAGCGTGTAGAGTACGATATCGTATGTCAGTCCGGCTGCGAAGAATATCGATGAATAGATGAATATCGCCGTAAGCAGTTGATTGATGCTTGTTTTGTCGTCCCCGTTTTTTTTCTTTTCCCTGTTCATGTCCGGTTATAGGTATCGCTTTGTGCAGCAGTCGGTATTTGTAAGTATGCAAATTTTATGCTATCCGGTGTATTTCAGTATCTGTAAGTATTATTAATCGTGTGTTTCTTTTTGAAACGGTTCGATTTTTTCTTTCCTTTGCAACGGAAACAGATTTCTTTCAAGACAAGACATACCACTGCGACCCGAATAAATGGCAAAAAGAGAATTTGTATAATGGGGGTTATACAAATGTTGTGGGGACGGACCGTAATCGATACGGTCCGTTTTTTTCTCTGAAAAGAGGCACCGTCCGGTCTCAGTCCCGGTTGGGGTGCCGGCGTACGGGAGGTATTCTTCCGGCCGGGATAGGGTGGTAATGGACGGTTCGCCGTATCGGATAAGGGTGCGTGGCAAGGGTTCGAGCGGTTTCCGCCGGAAGAACGAATGGCGGAAACAATTGTGTGTTTGCCGACGGGTAAAGAATTGGTACAGTTATTGGTGATGGTAACGAACAAATCGGCGGACTGCTGTTTTGTCAGAAAACCAAAAGTCATACGGAATATGGATACCAGAAAAAGGATTTACAAATTTCTCTCGACCGAGCGGTGGAACGATTCGGCGATATTCTTCATGCGTATCTTCGCAGGGGTGCTCATGCTGATTCACGGCATAGGGAAAATCAACAATTACGAGATGCTCTTCACGACCTTTCCCGACCCGCTGGGGATAGGGAGCGAAGCCTCCCTCGTATTGATAATCGGTGCGGAGACCATATGTTCGCTGTTGCTCATCGTAGGGCTGTTCGTACGTCCTGCGGCGTTGATACTCGCCGTGGGTATGTTCGTGGCTTCGTTCCTGGCCGTGCCGGGCGAACCGTTCGCGGCACACGAGCTTTCGTTCGTCTATATGGGAATATACGTGATGCTGGTCATCAGCGGCGGTATGCGTTATTCGCTCGACAGGGTCTTTTTCAGGGTACAGTAGAAAGGGGCGGTCATGGAGAATTACGGACATGAAACGAGGGTGGTGAAGCTGCCCGACGATTACGAGGGGCCCGTTACGGCGACGGTCGTTTCGCTGAGGGCGGAGCCTCCCTCCGCTTCGGCGGTGCTCTATGTACACGGTTATCTGGATTATTACTTCCAGTACCATATGGGGAGGCATTTCGCAGGGCATGGCAGGAATTTCTATGCCCTCGACCTGCGGAAATACGGGCGTTCGTGGATGCCGCACCAACACTTCAACTACTGCCGCCGCATGGAGGAGTATTTCCCGGAGATGGATGCGGCGATAGACGTTATATTGGCCGACGGCAATACCGACATCACCTTGATAGGCCATTCGACCGGCGGACTGCTGTCGGCGCTTTACTGTGCGGAAGGTGCACGGCGGGGATTCATCAACCGGTTGATTCTCAATTCGCCTTTTCTCGAATTCAATACGGGATGGTTCGTGCGCAGGGCGGTCATTCCTGTAGCAGGGGCCCTGAGTCTCCTGTTTCCCTACGCGAAAGTGAGGAATGTGCTCTCTCCTAATTATTTCAAGTCGGTACATGCTTCCCGTTACGGGGAGTGGGAATTTGATACGCGGTGGAAGCCGGAACAGGCGCCGCCCCTCTATCTGGCATGGCTTCGGGCCGTGCGTCTGGCCCAGCGTAGCGTACACAGGGGATTGGGGCTACCCATTCCCGTATTGGTAATGTTTTCCGATAGATCGACCTATCATAAGCGGTGGCACGAGGAGGCGCTCGCTTCCGATACCATCCTGAATGTCGGGCATATTGCGCGGTACGGTGCGAAGCTCGGCGACAATGTGACGCTGGAGGAGATACCCGGCGGACTTCACGACCTTGTGCTGTCGCAGCCGGATGTCAGGGAGAAGGTGCTTACTGCCATGGAGTATTTCATCGGCAAGACGCAGAAGGCCTGAGGAACGGCCGCCCGCGGCGTATCGTGGAGGGAGCGGTTCCGAGGTCGGTCGTGCGGGCATTTTCCGGACGGAGCCGGTGAGTTGCCGGGGGACCGTTCGCGGGAACGGGCCTGCGGTTGGTTTGCTTCAAGGAAGCGTGCGGAGCGGAGGCGTTGTTTGTGCGGGATACGTCGCACGGCGGGAAGCGGGAGTGCCGCTGCGAAAGGCGATGTGAGAGGAGCACGGAGTGCCGGAAATGTGTCCGCCATGTACCCCTGTTCCGGAGTCACGGTCGTGTATGCTGACGGCCTGTTTGCTGGTGGTGGTCGAGCGCGGATATGAGGCCGAGTAGGAGCTTTGGCCGAGGAACGTTTTCAGAAGATAAAAGCGACTGTCCGGAATATCCGGACAGTCGCTTTAGATATTGGGCCGTGTCGGCCTCAGGCGTCTATCTTGGCGTAGCGTGCGTTCTTTTCGATGAATTCGCGGCGCGGCGGCACGTCGTCGCCCATCAGCATCGAGAAGATGCGGTCTGCTTCGGCGGCGTTCTCGATGGTTACCTGACGCAGGATGCGCGTTTCGGGATTCATGGTGGTCTCCCAAAGCTGTTCTTCGTTCATTTCACCCAGACCTTTGTAGCGCTGGGTGTGTACGCCCTTGGTGCCGAAATCGGCGATGGCCTGTTCGCGTTCCTCTTCCGTCCAGCAATAACGTTTCTGCGTCCCCTTGCGTACCTGGTAAAGCGGAGGAGTGGCGATATAGATATGACCCAGTTCGATGAGGTCTTTCATTTTGCGGAAGAAGAAGGTGAGCATCAGCGTGGCGATGTGGCTTCCGTCCACATCGGCATCGGTCATGATGATGATTTTGCCGTAACGCAGTTTCTCGAGGTTCAGCGCCTTGCTGTCCTCTTCGGTGCCTATCGACACGCCGAGGGCAGTGAACATGTTCTTGATCTCCTCGTTCTCCCACATCTTGTGCTCCTGTGCCTTTTCGATGTTCAGGATTTTACCGCGGAGCGGCATGATGGCCTGGAAAAGCCGGTCGCGACCCTGTTTGGCCGTGCCGCCTGCGGAATCTCCCTCGACGAAGAAAATCTCCGTCTTTTCGCGGTCGCGCGAGGAGCAGTCGGCCAGCTTGCCCGGCAGGCCGGAGCCGGAAAGCACCGTCTTGCGCTGCACCAGTTCGCGGGCATGGCGTGCGGCGTTACGGGCCGTGGCGGCCAGTATCACCTTGTTCACGATGGCACGGGCATCTTTCGGATTCTCTTCGAGGTAATTGTTGAGCGCCTGGGAGATGGCCTGGTCCACCGCTCCGGCCACTTCGCTGTTGCCCAGCTTGGTTTTCGTCTGACCCTCGAACTGCGGTTCGGAAACCTTTACGGAGACCACCGCGGTGAGTCCCTCGCGGAAGTCGTCGCCGTTGATGTCGAACTTCAGCTTGGAGAGCAGTCCGGAGTCGTCGGCGTATTTCTTGAGCGTGCGCGTCAGCGCCCGGCGGAAACCGGTCAGGTGCGTGCCGCCCTCGATGGTGTTGATGTTGTTCACGTAGGAGTGGACGTTTTCCGAAAAGCTGTCGTTGTACTGCATGGCCACCTCCACGGGAATGCCGTCCTTTTCGGTGTCGATGTAGATGATGTCTTCGGTCAGCGGCGTGCCCCGGTTCTCGTCGAGGTACTTGACGAACTCCTTGAGCCCTTCGACCGAGTAGAACACTTCGCCGCGGAAGTTCCCGTTTTCGTCCCGTTCGCGCCGGTCGGTGATGCTGAGCCGGATGCCCTTGTTGAGGTAGGCCAGCTCGCGGAGCCTGGCCGACAGGACGTCGTAACTGTATTCGGTGGTAGTGAAGATGGAGGCGTCGGGCAGGAAGGTGATTTTCGTCCCCGTGTTCCCGCAGGTGCCGATGATTTCGATTTCGGAGGTCGGGGCGCCGATGCTGTAGGTCTGGCGGTGTATCTTGCCGTCGCGGCGCACTTCCACCTCGAACTGTGTGGAGAGGGCGTTCACGCACGACATGCCCACGCCGTGCAGTCCGCCCGACACCTTGTAGCTGTCCTTTGAGAATTTACCGCCCGCGTGCAGCACGGTGAGCACCACCTCCAGAGCCGATTTGCCCTCTTTCTCGTGAAAATCGACCGGGATACCCCTCCCGTTGTCCTCCACGGTGATGGAGTTGTTTTCGTTTATCGTGACCTCTATGTCGGTACAGTAACCGGCCAGTGCCTCGTCTATCGAGTTGTCCACTATTTCGTATACCAGATGGTGCAGACCCCGCACGCCGATGTCGCCGATGTACATGGCCGGACGTTTGCGCACTGCCTCCAGTCCTTCGAGCACCTGTATGCTCGATGCGGAATACTCTTCGTGGTTTACCGGTTTGCCGTTTTCCAATTCGCTCATATTTCGTTTCCCTGAATTAAGTCGTTCCTTTCGGTTAAGCGCCCAATACGGAGCTGATGTCTATCTCTTCGACCTTCCCTTTGTTAAAACGTATCGTACGTGCCGGGAATTGCTCGATGTTGGCGATGTTGTGCGTGGACATGACGATGGAGCACCCCCCTGCGACGATACGCCGGAACACCTCCATGATGTCTTCCGCCGCCCACGGGTCGAGATTGCCCGTCGGTTCGTCGGCCAGTATCACGCGCGGATTGTTGACCAGTGCGCGAGCCACGGCCAGACGCTGCTGCTGGCCGCCGGAGAGTTCGAAAGGCATCTTGAACGCCTTGTTCTCCAGACCCACGACGGAGAGCACCTCCTCGATGCGTTTGCGCATGTCGGTTTCGTTCTTCCACCCGGTGGCCTTCATGACGTAGTGCAGGTTGCCGAACACGTCCCTGTCCGAGAGGAGCTGGTAGTCCTGAAAGACGATGCCGATGCTGCGCCGCAGGCGGGAGATGTCGCGCCGCTTCATGCGGCGCAGGTCGAACCCTACGATGCGCCCCTCGCCCTCGACGAGCGGTACCTCGGCGTAAAGCGTCTTGATGAGTGAGCTTTTGCCGCTGCCCACCTTGCCGATGAAATAGACCATTTCGCCTTCGCATACCGTGAGATTCACGCCCGAAACGACCATCTCTCCCCGCTTTTTCGGGTTGGACGAACCAGGTTTCGCCGAATGGAATACGGCCACGTTCCGCAGTTCTATCACAGGATTCTTCTCCATGCTGGCTGTACTGAAAAAATCAAACAAAGATAGCGAATCTTCCTCAGAAATCCTAATCCGTCCCCTGCTAAAAACCGTTTTGGCCTCTCTTTCCGGTATCGTTTCTGCGGGCCGGTACCGTCGCGTATCCGCGAAAAAGGGTATCTTTGCAGCGGTCGTCCGGCCGCATCTCCCCGCCGTCCGTCCGGTTGCTGTACGGTGCGGTCGGGAACGGTTTCGGGCAGGCGGCGGAAGAAAAATGTGATTCGTTATGATACTCGCTTGTTTTGTCCTGTTCGTGGCGCTGACGCTCTACTGCGAATATTCGCTTCTGAGACATATGGGACGTACGGGCCGCCGGAGCCCGGCCGGTATGGCGTATATCGTGCTCACCGTCCTGCTGTGGCTTGCCGTGGCCGGTGGTGTGGCATATGCGTTCGCCGGGGGCGATACCGCCGGATGGTTCATGCGCGCCTTCGGCATCGTGCTCGTCCTCTTTCTGTTCAACGGGCTGGCGAAGCTGTTGTTCGTCCTGTTCGGTTATATAGGGCGCCGTACGGGGCGTGGCAGGGCGATGGGGATAACGGCGGCAGTCTGCTGTGTGTTGCTCGGCGCCGTACTGCTCTACGGATTGACGGTCGGGCGGAGCCGTATCCGCGTGGAACGGGTGGAGGTGGCTTCGTCCCGCCTTCCGGTCGGATTCGACGGGTTCCGCGTGGCGATGTTTTCCGACGTACATACGGGACTGCTGCTCGGCCGCGACCGGGTGCTTCGCAGGATGGTGGATATCATCAATGCGCTCGATGCCGATGTGGTGGTCAATTGCGGCGATATCGTCAATTACGACTATCGCGAGCTTGACGGCCGCGTGCTGGAAATTCTCTCCGGAATCCGGAGCCGCGACGGGGTGTATGCGGTGCTCGGCAATCACGACCTGGGTATATACATTCGCGATACGGTGGCATATCCGCCGCAGGAGAACGTCCGGCACATCGTGGAGGCGCAGCGTTCGTTGGGCTGGACGGTGCTGAGGGACAGCTCCGCGATACTTGTACGAGGCGGCGATTCCATCGCCCTGACGGGGCTGTCGTTTCCGGAAGAGCTCGTACATCGGAGTCATGAGCGAATCGAGAGGGAGCTTGACCTTTCGGAAGCCTATGCCGGGTTGCCGGAGAAGCTGTTCGGCATCACCCTTTCCCATGCTCCGCAGGCATGGCACCGGATTATGGCTGCGGGCCGGGGCGACCTGACGCTCTCGGGTCATGTACACAGCCTGCAGATGAAGCTGCGGCTGGGCCAGAAATGGCAGTGGTCGCCCGCCGCATGGTTTTACGATGAGTGGAGCGGCCCCTATGCCGACGGAGAGCGGATGCTGTATGTGAATGACGGAATAGGGTATGCCATGGTGCCCATGCGCATAGGCGCCCGTCCGGAGATAACTTTGTTTGAATTGAGGAGAAGCGATGGAGGTGATTGTATCGGCGGCGGTATCGAGTGACGGCTATTTGGACGATTGTACGCCCCGCCGGCTCGTACTGTCTTGCGCGGAGGATTGGGCCGAGGTACACCGGCTCAGAGCCTGGTGCGATGCCATTCTTGTAGGAGCGGAGACCGTGCGACGCGACAATCCGTCGCTGGTGATACGCGATGCCGGGTTGCGGACCTGGCGCGAATGGCTGGGCATGAAGCCCGACCTGACGAAGGTGACGGTGACGGCCGGCGGCAGCCTCGATGCCGGGGCGCGTTTCTTTACCGAGGGCCCCGGTGCCGAAAAGATAGTCGTTACGGTACCTGCCGTGCGAAGAGGGCTGGAGGAGCGTCTGCCCTCCGGTGTGCGTGTCGTCGCGCTGGAGGAGATAACCGCCGGCGGCATCTTGGATGCACTGGAGGGGTTCGGCGTGCGTTCGCTGATGGTGGAGGGCGGAGCCCGTACCATCGGCATGTTTCTCGATGCGGGAGTCGTGGATTCTCTGAGGCTCGCCGTGTCGCCTGCGGCGGTGGGCGATACGCGTGCCCCGCGTTTTCCGGAATTCGGCCGTCTGCCGTTCGAAGGTCGTGCGGCGAAGGTCGTGCGGAGGGTGGGCGATATGGAAGTGTACGAATACGCTTTCCGTCCGGCTCCGGACGGGTTGACGCTGACCGACCGGCGCCGGTTGCTGCGTGCGGTGGAGTTGGGCGAACGCAGCGAACCGTGCGGTACGGCCTATCGGGTAGGGTGCGTGGTGGCCGTGCGCGACGGCCGGGAGTACGAGGGCTATACTCATGAGACGGATTGTCGGAACCATGCCGAAGAGGAGGCCCTGGCGAAGGCGGCGGCCGACGGTGCCGATTTGCTCGGCGCCTGTGTCTATACTTCGATGGAGCCCTGTTCGGTACGGGCGTCGAAGCCGGTGAGCTGCACCGAACGGATTATTCGGTCGGGGGCCTCCAGGGTGGTATATGCCTATGCCGAACCGGCCTGTTTCGTGCGGTGTGAGGGGACGCGCCTGCTGCGCGAGGCGGGCATCGATGTGCTGCCCGTTCCGGCGTATGCGCCGCTCGTCCGGAGGACGAACGCGCATATCGTGCACGATTGATATATATTGTTGCATACGGACGTCCGGCAAGTTATATTTGCCGGACGTATTGTTTTATCAAAAGAAATAACTATCTTTAATTCACTATTGTCATTTAACCTGAAAATCGAATCCAATGAAGAGACGTCATGTCGTGAAGACGGTCGGACTGGTGGCGGCGCTGCTGTCGGCTGCGCTGTTCGGGGGGTGCGACCCCGACAGCAAAGAAGGGGGACTGCGGGTTTCCGAAAATTATGTCTGGTTCAATCCCGGCGAAACGCATACTGAATCGGTATTCGTTTCCGGTGCGGCCGAATGGAGTGCCGTGGCTGACCAGGAGTCCGAAGGGTGGCTGACGGTGACCGCCGACGAGGCTAATATCTATATGACGCCGTGCGAGAATTTCGGGAGCATGGTGCGCAAGGCGCTGATAACCGTTACGGCCGGGGACGGCAGTACGCAGACCGTAACCGTGGAACAGGGTGCCTCCGAGGCCGAGTACGATATGCAGTTCGATGAGGGGTATTCCTGTTATTTCGGCGACCTCGCCGCTGTTGGTACGGGATTGCACTCCCTGGTGTTCAAAATGGGCGATGCCGAATTCATCGACGCAGCCAACGGTTACGCTGTGGAAGAGGGGATACAGATGATAGTGGGAATGGCCGCCTCCTATGCGAAGACGGGTTCGGACGTACGCATAGCTCCCGGCGAATATCCGGTGAACGACTACATGGATTATACGGCCGAGAATACGCTGTTCCCCGGAGCCAATGCTCAGGGGTCGATGGTGCAGTATTACAGCGCAGGAGTGCTGACCGACATCAAGTATGTGGTCGGAGGCAGCATGAAGGTATCCTATGCGGGGACGGGCTGTACGTTTGTCTTCGATTTCGAGCTCAGCGACGGTACGGTGTTCACCGCGCGGTGTGAGGGGGATTTTGCCGTGTATCACCTCGTGACGAATACCACGCTTGCAGAGGATATCGAAGCGGCCGGCCTCGCCGTAGGCGGCCTCTCCTTCGTGGGAGAGGAGTATATGGCGGGGCTGAACTATTGGAGCATGGTGCTGTTGGCCGACGGACTCGATGTCGGCGATGCGGGCTTCACCGGTTCGGGGGATATCCTGATGCTGGAGTTTCTGACGCCTCTTTCGGTGACGGAGGGGATACCGTCGGGCACCTATCCCGTTTCGTTCGAGGACAGGGAATCGGTAGCCATGGCGGGATTTGTCTACCGGAATCTTTTCATGGGTTGCTTCTACATGGGGATAGAGAACGGAGCCATTGGGAATGTCGCGGCGGTTGTGTCGGGAACGGTGACGGTCGAGCGGGACGGCGAAACGTATGCCGTTGCGCTGGACGGTGCCGATATGGCCGGTAACCGGATTACGGCTGCCTTTCGCGGGGCGGTGGAGGTCTCCGATGAGCGCGACACCGGGTTCCTCGAATCGGCTGTCTTGCGCGGCAGGGCTTCTGCCGCAGAGGCGGTACGTGCTTCCGCATACGGCCGGATGGCCGAGTACTGCATGCCTGCGGACCGGTAGCCCGGACTGTGGATAGCTGGAATGTTACGGCCGGGACATGCCCGGCCGTAACATTTCCCGGCATGACATTTGCCCTTGGCCGGATAATATCGGGGAAGGGCTGCGCGTTCTTATTTCGACAATCGGAATATTTTTCGTAAATTTGCAGTCCGCTCCGGCTGTCGGAGATACGCGACGGAAGGAACGTCTTTTCGGGGCTGACCGGTTTTGACAGCAGGCAGAGTCGGAAAGTAAGCATGCCGAGCATTGTGTGGCTGGCTCGTTAATCTCAACGCTCAAACGTATAAATGGCAATAATAGCTATGCACTCGCTGCGTAATCTTACTGAGTAACATTACCTTAATCCCTGTGCCCAAGGAGGTGCGGGGACGAGTACCCCGCCGGCAGGACCCGCTTCTTGTTCTGCTGGCATCGGGGTATCGACAATGAGAAGCTGGCTGCGGCGCATGTCCGGGCGTTCGCGGCGAGATTTTACGGACTGGGCTTCGTATTGGGCTGCCGTATGCCGGGTACGGAGAGAAGGATGAAATGACGGATAAGCATGTAGAAAGCCTTCGGGTTCCCTGTTTGGACGAGGGTTCGACTCCCTCCAGCTCCACAGAGGTGACGGGGGAAACGGCATTGCCGTTTCCCCCGTCACCTCTTTTGCCGCGGTTCGTTCCCGGAGGCGGGAGTGCGACCGGGTCGGGATGGCATCGGAAGAGTTTCGTAAATATATTATTGCGTATTCGTTTTTTTCTGTTTACCTTTCATGACGAAACCATTCTGTGGAAGGATATGAAGAAACTGTTTGTTGTCTGCATCTGCTTGCTGTTCGCGGTAGAGAACGGCCATGCGCAGTTGCGCAGCCGGGTGGACGAGCGTTTTGAACTGACGAGTATCATGTTTGCCCTTGCCGGAGCTCCGGAGTACTGCAGCATCGGCATTCCCTCCTACCTGCAGGACATTATCGACGAGCTGACTCCCTATCAGGAGAGCGAGCCGATAAACTATGTCCGTGTACTCAATCAGCGTTACCTCATCGGATACAATGCCGTATCCGGCACGGCTGCCATGATGGAGATTGTGGATGGCGAAGTCCGACTCCAACCGCAGTACGATGTGGCCGACGTCGTGAAATACGACAACCGCTGGACCGAGGAGCTTTTCACGACCTATCTGGAGATGGTGAACCGTTTTTATCGGGAGAGCGACTTCCATGCGTTCTTTACCGCCCACCGACCCCTGTACGACGAAGTGACGGCGCAAATGGATGCATTGTTGGACGGTACGGTACCCGATTGGTTCCGGTCATTTTTCGGGAAGCCTCTGGCCGGCGATATCGAGGTGTATGTCAGCCTGACCAACGGGCCGAGCAACTATGCGATACCGGGAGGAATCCTGATAGGTTCAGGTACGGGTGTAGGCAACGGGCAACCGTATATCGATGGTTTTAACGCTCCTTTTCTTGTTATCCACGAGCTGAGTCACCATTACACGAATCCGCTGTTTCTGGAGTGGTGGCCTCGGATAGAACCGGCAGCGAACGTCATCTATCCCCACATCGCCGACATGATGAGAACAATCGGATACGGCGACGCCTCTTCTGCACTGTGCGAATGGATGAACGACCTGTTCGTCATCATGTATATGACGGAGACAGGTAATGAGAACATCCCTATGTACACGGCGCTGGAGATGAATAAAGGGTTCTTCTGGATGGAGCGCAGCGTGGATTTCATGCGGAACTTCTATGCCGACAAGGAACGTTATTCGCATGTGGGGGACTTCATGCCGCAATTGGTCGCCTTTATCAATTACATAGCCGATAATTTCGATTTGGTATTGGCCGAGTACGAGAACAGGCGGCCCTATATCACGAACGTATATCCGGCGGTCGGTTCGGACATCTCCGGTTTCGAAGAAATCGTCATCACGTTTTCCGAGCCGATGTTTCCTTCCTGGGGATTCAACGGTACCGGTACGGATGACCCGACTGTCGAATGTTTGCCCTTCGATAAGGTTACTTGGTCAGAGGACGGTATGCGGGTCACCCTTTGTTTACAGCAGGAAGAGTTGAAGGAGGATACACGGTACGGAGTATATTTGAGACCGTCATTTTTCGGTTCCATCCGTAAATTCGGCTTGAATGAAAAGTGTACGACACTGAACTTTCATACGATATCGCAATAGAAGACAGAATACAGACGGAAAAGAAGATGCATGCGTCTCCTTTTTCCCGTCGCATGACGGTTGGCGGAACCCGTATCTGCCCGGCAGCGGGCGGATGGCGTCGGAAGAGCATCCGCAGATGTCAGCCGTTGCGATTCCTCCGGTTTTCAGGCCAGCGATTCGCCGAGGCGGCGGGCCCGGACGGGGTAGTCGCTCGTTTCGATGTCGCTGCGCGTATAGGCGCCTATGGCGATTATACGGCCGCAGTCCTGCCAGCGCAGGTAGCGGCAGAGGGCTTCGTAATGGGCTTGCAGCGCATCGGCTACCCATGTCTCCGTATCGCCGCAGGTGGCGAGGAGGAGGGCTCGTTTCGGTGTTCGGAGGGCGTCGTTCAACGCATAGAAACGGTCGATAACCCGTTTCAGTTGGGCCGACATACCGAAATAGTAGAGCGGGGTGACGAATGCTATCGCATCCGCTTCGAGGAGGTCGTCCCGAAGGTAGACCATGTCGTCCTTCTGAATGCACTCCGTATCATGGCTGCGGCAGTAGTCGCAGGCACGGCACGGTTCTATTCTGCTGGAGGCTGCGTCGAAACGGATGACCTTGTGGCCGGCGGCTTCCGCTCCGGCGGAGAATTCATCGGCCAGCAGCATCGAGGTACCCCTGCGGTGCGGACTGCCTGTAATGACGAGTATCTTCATGATGCGTCGTATTGATGTGCAGCGTAAAGATAGTGTTTCGTCGGGATATTTGCGGACTTTCCGGAACTCTTTTTCATCCGCCGTTCCGTGTCGCCGCCGTACGTCGGGGACGGTGCATGGTTCCGACGACCGGTCGGAAAACCGGAGCGGTCGGCACCGGAATGCTCTGCCGGGGGCCGGTGTAAAAATTGTTGCCTTTTGGGGAAGATACGGGTGTTTTACGACGAAGGAACGACAATTCTTCGTACTTTTGAAGATGCTGTTGGGCGGCAGTGCGGTTGTTGCGGACGGATGTCCGCCGGATACAGAACGGCCGCGGTAAGGACAAGGTGGAAAAGTGAAAGCGAAGAGTGGAATGTGGCAGTATTATGCTATCCTGTCGGCGGTATTCGCGGCGTTGACGGCTATTTTTGCCAAGGTAGGGGTGAAGGACATGGATTCCGACCTGGCTACCGCCATACGGACGGTGGTCATCCTGTGCATTACCTGGGGCATCGTCCTTTTCGGCGGTAAGGTCGGCGGAATGGGTGCCATAGGCGGCCGGAATTGGATATTCCTCATTCTGTCGGGAGTGGCTACCGGATTGTCGTGGCTCTTCTATTTCAAGGCCCTGCAGTTGGGCGATGCTTCGAAAGTGGCGCCGATAGACAAGTTGAGCGTCGTATTTACGATAGTGCTCTCCTATCTGGTGCTCCGGGAACCGGTCAGTTGGAGGGTGTTGCTCGGCGGCTGCCTGATTGCGGCCGGCTCTATTGTGATACTCTCCGGAAAGTGACGAAAGGATAAGATAAAGAACGATATGTACAGAATAATCCGGAAAGGGGAGCTGCCGGTATCCCGCTGGAGCGGGGGGACGACCACGCAGCTTGCCATTTGGCCCGAAGGGGCTGTGTATGCCGAACGCAATTTCGTGTGGCGCGTCAGTTCCGCCCGGGTGGAGACCCAGGAGTCGGAGTTCACGTCGCTTCCGGGAGTCGCACGCTGCCTGATGGTTCTGGACGGTACGCTGCATCTCGAACACGAAGGCCGTTACGAGACGGAGCTCGTGCAGTTCGCACAGGATAACTTCAGCGGTTCGTGGACGACGCGGAGCCGCGGACGGGTGACCGATTTCAATCTGATGACCACAGCGGGGGAGGGACGCGTACAGCTTCTCGAACTCGGGGCCTCCTCCCGTCGGGAGGTGGAGCTCATGCCGGTGGTGGAGGCGTGGAGAGGCGTCAGCGAGGTGTTTTATCTGCTGGCGGACGGTATTCTCCTTGTTCTGCCCGACGGTACCGAACACAGGATGTCGGCGGGCGATGTGCTGGTGGTGCATCGGGAAGAGCACGGGGAGGTTCCTGTGCTCGTAATGGAGAACCGTCTGCCGCAGCTCGCCCGCGTCGTACGTGCCATCGTCTATCACGACTGACTGCGGCGGGCCGGCCGCCCCTGTCAATCAATCACTATGACCAGTGATTCGAGGGGTGTCGCCCAGTCGTAGATGTATTTGGCGTGGGAGGTGGCGTTGCGCACGCACATGTGCGAACGGGGCGTCGTTCCCAGTGTCGGACTGAATTCGATGTAGTTCTTTTCAGTCGCTTTCGGATTGTTGAGCGGAACGCCGTGAATGTATCCGCCGCGGGTGAAGCGGCTGGCCCACGGCGCGAAACCTGCAATTTCGGAGCTTCCGTCGCGGAGGTAGTACATCTTCGGCTTGTGTTCCTGTATCACATAGACGCCTAGCGGTGTCTCCTGCTGGTAGGGCGGATTGTGCAGGCCGGTGGTCGCCGGATTCATGCTCCGTACGTACCAGACGGTGCCCACCTTCTCCAGCGTCGCTATGTTCTGGTCGGTACGGTCGACGAAAATCACTTTTGAAAAGCGGTGTACGGGGAGTGTCCGTACATAATCCTTCGGGACGTACCATGCGCCGTCGTAAAGCATTGAACAGACCTTGACGTAGTCGGCGCTGTCCTTCAGCAGCAGGAAAAGCGCCCCGTCGCGGCTGTAACGGGCCGGTTTCCCCGTCTGGCTGCCGTACAGGGGGATGGACTGGTAGCGGCTGACGCCGTAACGGTCCGTGGCGCTGCGGTATTCGTTTATCTCCGGGTCTTGTACTTCGGGGGCTATGCCGTTCCTGTCCTTGTAGTTCTGGAGCGTTACCCATGTGACGGAATCCTGCTGGGCCGCTTCGAGAGCCGAAAGCCATTCACTTATCTTGTCCCATTGGAAGCGCCTTTCGGTGTCCTTGTAGGGGTAGGTGTCGCCGAGGGTGTGTTGCGTATAGGAGAGTTCCTTGACTATCTCTACTCCGTTCGGTGCCGACGTTCCGTCGGTATTGCATGTTATCCTGACCGGAGGGGTTTGCTGTGCCGTGGCGTCCGGCGGAGTGCCGAGGCAGCAGGCGAGAAGGGTTGCCGTCCATGCGGCGGTAATCGTGTGATTCATCCGGATTGTCTTGTTATGGTTTTACCTGTTTTCCGTAAACAATTTCTGTGCAATTCGCGGCCGGTTTGGAAAAGAAAGTGCATACACGGAATGTTTAAAATGATTGTTTTTGTAATGTATTGTTTGATAGGCTGTTTGTGCCTGCTGCCGGCCGAAGGGCGGTGAATCAGGTGCTGAAAGATGTGTCGGCGTTTTCTGATTTTATATATTTTGTATATATTAGTAGGTAGAAATGTGGTTTCATGCGCGCCGTATCCGTTTGGCGTGCGTTTCGTGTCCGGCAGATACGGATAGATGTCGTCATTTAAATTATCGTGTTCATGGAGAGTGTTTACACGGATGGAAGTTCTCTTTTTGCCGCAGTTACTTCCGGTTCCGAGAAACGTTACGGCAGACATACGGTGATAGAGAATGTCAGGCTTGCTCCTTGGGAGATACGTATGGGGGCAGATAGTCTGCCTGTCGTATTGCTCGTACTGTATGGCCGGGTCGATATATCCGTCAATGGTGCAGAGCGCGTATCGGCCGGGGCAGGGACGGTCGTGTTGCTGCCGGCCGACTGTTATTACGTATTGACGGCCCGCGAGGAGGCGCATTTGTTGGCATATGCCGTCGAAGAGCTGTTGGAGATGTGGGAAGGTGAACCGCTTTCCGGGGGAGGTGCCGTCGGAGGGGGAATCGTCGGACGGCTCTCCGTGCTGGAGATGAACGAACGCCTTTGGGAATATGCCCTGACGGTGTCGGAGTATCTTTTCGACGGTATTTCGAGTCCGCGGTTCATGCGGATGAAAGCATTCGAGTTCATGCATCTGTTGCAGTTTTATTATGCGCGGGATGAGCTCGCGGCCTTTTTCTCTCCGCTGTTGGACGAGGACATGGATTTCACCCGTATCGTGATGGACAATTGGAGCCGGGTGAGGAGTAAGGCGGAACTTGCGGCGATAGCGGGATTGAGCACTTCCCGCTTTGGGGTGAAGTTCAAGGAGGTATTTGGCACGTCGCCTTATCAGTGGATGATGTCGCGCAAGAGCGAGCAGATATACCACAAACTGGTGTATGGCAGCGAATCGCTGAGGGAGATAAGCGAAGAATTCCGGTTCGGTTCCGTACAGCATTTCAATGATTTTTGTAAAAAGAGGTTCGGAATGACCCCCGGGAAGCTGCGCAGTCAGAAGCGTGCCGAGGCGGTTGCCGTGTGAATGTCCGGTTATTCCGTGAAACGAACGGCGGCCTGTCTCAAGACAGGCCGCCGTTCGTTTCTTTCGTTGCCGTCGGTATCAACCGCAGTAGTAGTATTTGCTGACCATTTCGGACATCAGTTCCGGGTGCTGTTTCACTTCACGACGTATGTCGGCGTCGTTGTACGACCGCAGCGTCTTGATGATGCTGTCTATCATTGCTGGGCTGAAGATGCCTTTGGCTTCGTATGCGGCACGCTGTTCGGCCAGTTTGTCGGCGGATGCGGCGCACGAGTCGGGAAGCTGGTCGAGTGATGCGACACGCGCCTTGTTCTCCTCCTTGTGGATATTGACATCCACATAGGTCTTGTCGGCTATTTCGAGCCCGTTGGGAAGTTCGAGTCCGTAGCGGCAGGCGACACAGAGGGCCGATAGCAACTGATAGATGTCGGCGGAGCAGTCGGCCGAACGTATTTCGACGGTCTGTTTCGAGGAGGCATCCACGTGCATCTCCTTGTCCTGCGGGTTCACCTGCGAGAACATGTCGCGTTTGGTAGTCCATCCCAGCGGTACGCGTACGAGTACCGAACGGTTGCGGTCGCCCCAGCAGATGTTCGTCGGAGCCTCCTGATGAGGAACGAGGCGGAAGTAAGAGGTCGGGTTGGCGTTGCCGAACGCGGTAATCGACGGTGCGAGCGTCATCATGCCGGCGATGGCCCGGCGTGCGGTTTCCGACAGTTTGCCGTCGGCATCGAGCATCATGTTCTTGCCGTCCTTCATGATGCGCATGTGGATATGGAGTCCCGAACCTGCCTTGCCTTCGGTGATTTTTGGAGCGAAGCTGGTATCGAGGCCGTATTCGTAGGCGAGGTTGCGAATCACCCATTTGGCCAGCACCAGCTGGTCGGCTGCGTCTTCCACGTCGGTGGGGAGGAATTCGATTTCGTTCTGCTCGTAGATGCGGCCGTCGAGGCGGAAATTGCCCACTTCCGAGTGGCCGTATTTGATTTTGCCGCCGATGAGTGCGATGTAGTACATGCACTGGGTGCGGAAACTGTTGAATTTTGCGAACGGTGCCGATTCATGGTAGCCTTTCTGGTCTACGGCAGGATACATTTGCGTCTGTTCGTTTTCGGGAGCCGACACATAGTATTCGAGCTCGCCCATCGCCTCGTACGTCATGCCGGTGGCTTCGGTGAAGGCTTTCTTGGCCTTGTACAGCGTATATTCCGGCGAACTTTCGAGGCGCTGGCCGTCTTTGTCAAAGAAAGAGCAGAGGAAACACAGCGTGGGCAGTTCGGCGAACGGGTCGATGAAGGCCGTGCGCAGGCGCGGTATGACGTACAGGTCGCTGCTGCCCGCCTCGATGAAGGGGAAGAGACTGGAGCCGTCCACACGCTCTCCGGAGGTGAGGATGGAGTGGAGGTACTCTTCGTTCGTGATGACGAAGTTCAGCGTTTTCAGCCTGCCGTCTGCGGCCGGATACATGAAGTTGACCATGCCGATGCCGTTGTCCTTGACGAACGCGGTGATGTCGGCGAGCGTAAATTCCGCAGCCGGTTTTCCGATGAGGGCCTGCATGGTGTTAGAACGTATGTCCATTTCCATGATGTGATATTTTATGGTTGTATCTGTCGTTATTACAGCCCGGCCGCATCCGCGGCCGAGCTGTAACGGCAAAGATATATCAATATTTTGCTCTCGCAATGATTTTGCGTAAAAATTATCATGATAAAACCCGGAATAGTGCGGAATTGTAACAATGGCGACCGACATCCGGGTGCATTTTCTCCTTGTCTTGCGGTTGCCTGATGCGAACCGTCCCTCCGTATCATCATACGGAGGGACGGTGGCGGAAACAGGGACAGGGCATCTGCCTACTCCTCTATCAGGTCGATTATCTCGTTGTTTCGCACATCGACGGAGTGGGTCGGCGCGATGTCTTTCAGAGGGACGTAATAGACCGTGGAGGTCGGCGTATAGATGCCGAAGGTCAGCGAGCCTACCAGACCGTTCAGAAAACTTGAATAGGTTCTGACCACGTAGTTTTCCCGGTCACCCACATACTCCGTTGCCTTCATGGTCGCGTTGTTGAGCGGTACGAGACCGTAAATCAGTTGGTGGTTCCACTCCCGGCTGACCTCGATGAGCGGTTCGCTCTTTTCTACGTGGCCCACTATCACCCGTGTATTGTAGCAGGAGGTCAGGACCGTTGCGCAGATTGCTGCAAGTAGGATTCTTTTCATGTCGTTTTGTTTGGTTAGGTGCCGCCGGACGGACGGCCCGGTGAATACATTGTATTACGTTCGACAAATATACGTTTATCTGCAATAATGTAAAAGTATAATGTCCAGTAAACGGCATTTTCCTCCGGGAGCGCATTTTCCGGTTGCGAGACGGTGCGTTTTCCCGATTTTGGTATTATCTTTCACCACCGGCCGACGTTGGCCGGTCCATAAAAGTTACGGGACGATGGGAAGATTTTTGTATCTGTACGCAACATGTCTTGTGTGGGTCTGCGGGAGTGTCTGGGCGCAGGAGCCGCGAACGCATGAATTCGGCCGCATGACGGTACGGGAGTTCATGGAGAGCGAACGGCTTCGGGAAACGGGCGCCGAGGCTGTGGTGCTGTACAGTCTCGGAGATTATGCATTCCTGCACGATGATTGGTTCATGGAGGGGAAGGAGCCTTTTCCGGTCTTCAGTGCGGGGCTTGAAACGCGTATTAAGATACTCTCTCCCGAAGGGGTGCGTTACGGTATGTTCGAGTTCCCGTACGAGGAGTTCAGCTGGCCCGACGGTATCTTCGATATAGAGGGTTTTACGCATAATATGGACGACTCCGGTCGAATCGTCTCCGTGCCGTTGAAGCTTTCCGATATGTCGGATGCGGATGCCGGTGCCGGAGAACGGGTGAGGCGTATCGTTTTTCCCGATGTGCGTGACGGTTCCGTCGTGGAACTGCGGTGCGTACAGCGCTCCAGGCATACGCGGATGCCCGAATGGCGCTTCCAGCGCGGAATTCCCGTATTGGTCAGCGAACTCGTCTATACCACCTGTCCCTATCTCGGGTATTCGCCCGTACTGAAGGGGGCCCGGCGTTACGATTATACGGAGAAGAGGGTGGTGAAGGGACGGCAGCGGGCTGCTTATGAGTATGAACCGGATTATCTGGTTCTCCGGTATGGAATGAAGAATCTGCCCGCATTTCCACAGGAGGAGTATGCCGGCAACGCCGTCGATGCCGTGGTCAGACTCGTATTCCGTCCGGAGTTTTCGCTGTCGCCGCGTACCGGCGCACGAACCTCCTATACGCGCACTTGGCGGCAGGTGAATACGGAACTGTCGAAAGAACGCGATTTCGGCAGGTACGTACAGGCGGCCGCCAAAGAGTACAGAAAGGTGAGGGAAGCCGTTTCGGGAGAGGCCGGCGGGAGCGTCGCCCGGCAGTTGTATGCTTACGTGCGGGACAATTATGCCTGGAACGGCGTGCAGGCGGCGTGTGCTTCGGGCCGTGTCGCAGACCTCGTTCGGAGCAGGGAGGGCAGCAGTGCCGACCTCAACCTGTTCCTGGCGGGGCTGCTGCGTGCTGCGGGGACGGATGCCGTACCCGTACTGCTGCGGGTGCGCGGCAGCGGCAGCGTGGAGCGGGAGGCCCCTTCGAAAGATGCCTTCAATGATGTTGCTATCCGTGTTACGGATGAGGAGGGCGTACATTTTCTCGATGCGTCGGAACGTTTTGCCGGCTTCGGCGAGCTGCCGGCGCGGTGCGCCGACATGGAGGGATTGGTCGCTGAACCCGATACGGAGGAGTGGGTAATGCTGTCGCAGGAGCAGGTCGCCTTCGATGGCCGTGAGGTCGGTATCGTTGTCGATACCGCCGGTATCGCGGATGTTTCGGTAGTGCGCACTTTCGACGGGGCGGCCGCGATGAATCTGAGGGGCGGCTGCGGCGGGTCTGCCGATGCGCTTGCCCGGATGGTGGCAGGGGAGGAGGGGGCATCCGCCGCCCGGACGGAGGCGTGCGACGAACCCGGGAAGCCGCTCGTGGTACGGTATGTTTGTACGGAGGAGGTGGAGCGGGAAGAGGACGGGACACTGCGCCTTGCCCCCTTCGGGGCGGTCTTCCCCGGGGACAATCCGTTCGGACAGACGACCGTCCGGCACTTTCCGGTCGATATCGTTTTCAGACCCGTGGATGTCTATCGGGTGCGTATCGCAATTCCACAGGGGTACCGGGTGAAAAGCCTGCCGTCCGGCATGAAAGTCGAAGACGGAATCTCCCGGTTCACGTATGAGGCCGTCGCAGGAGAGAATGAGGTGGTTATCGAGGCCGAATTCAGCCTTTCGGAGAGCCGCTATCCGGCTTCGGCATACGCTCTGCTGTGGAAACGGTACGACGGGATGCTCGACGCACTTTCGCGTCCGGTAGTTTTTGAGCCGGAAGAGCTGCTGCCGTAACGGACGGTGGCTCCGCGGTGTCGGCACGGATGCGGTCAGAGAAGGATGCGGTCGGATGGCATCTTCCGTATGTATTTGTAAGCGTAGAGCAGGTTGGCGAGGGTCTCCGGTGACAGGGGATGGTTCCGGAGGTTGGAAAGCGTATTGTCGCGGAACTCGTTGCGGCCGTCCACGGACTGTCGGAAATATTTGACGAACTCCTTGTCGGTGATGTACGGTGTGAGAATGAGGAAAAAGAACTGCGGGGTACCTCCCCGGGCGAGTTCCCGTGTGAAGGCCAGCGGAATGACCTTCAGAATGCGTTCGTTGGAGAGGGAGAGGCCCTTGTGGGCGGCGTATCGGTCGTAGCCGGTCTCTTCGAAAAATTCCCTTTTCATCTCTTCGCACAGGTATGCCAACAGGTCGCCGGAGGCGAGTCCCTGACGCGTGTCGGCATTCGGGATGCCGGCAGAGCTGTCGGTTTCTTTGCATGTGGGAGCGGTTTCGGCGGAGGCGAATTTCGGTGGGTTGGCGTAACCGCTCGTCGTGCCGAGCATATCGGAATAGACGCTCATGCCCGTCTGCCGGCATTTCAGGTAATAACGGTAGCGGGTTTCGAAAGAGCCGCTGCCGCAGTCCATGCACCAGACGGCCGATACACCGATGAAATTCATCATGCGGGAGGCGGCCAGGGACGGCAGCGTTCCCGGTCTCTGCGCACTGTCCGTCTGGCGCAGCGTCTCCCGGAAACTTCCCTTCAGCGGATAATCGAGTGTCAGATTCGTGCGTACCACATCCAGAAAGTCGGATTGGGTGAGCCCGCAGCGGTAACCGTCCTCCTCCGTCCTCTCCAGATACCTCATGCACAGGATACGGTCATTGTAGGTAGCGGGATTCCTTTTCAGGTAGGCGTCGAGGCCGGGGCGGGTACATTCCGTGATGCCGTCGTCCGGATAGCGTACCGGGATATCTCCGTCGGTGCGGATACCGGTATGCGGCCGGAGAGTAAAATCGACCACCTCTTCGTAGGGCAGCGTAAAGGTCCGTTGCTCTCTGTTCCGGTGTACGGTCATGCGGATATCGGTGCCGGGATAGAGGTTGCCGTCAATTACATCCCGGTAACGGATGAATTCGTCGTTGCGGATTTTCGTATCGTCGAAGGAGAAGATGAGTTCGCTGACAGTCTTTTCGCTGTGAAAGAACCGTCGCATCATGGTTTCGTACCGGATACGCAACGCGTGTCTCTTTTTGGCGATGCGGCTGACGGCGAATGTAATTCCTGTTGCGATAAGGCCCGAAACGATGGCCCCGACGACGATTTCCGTCCAGTTCATGGCAAATCCCTCTTTTTCTGCGAAGATACGGTTTTCCGCCGGGAAAGACAACGGCCTGCCTGCCGTTTCCGTGCACGGGACGAGGCCGGACCGCATGGGACTGCCGGTCGGGGAAAAGGGAACCGGAAAGTTTTGAACCGTGAGCAGGAATGAATATTTTTGCAGTGGATTTTCTGCTGTCCGAGTGAGGAACGGCAGTTGACGGATACGATGAAGTTTTCTACGCGTTTGAAATATATCTTCGCCACGCTGCTCATGGGAGCGGTCGTGGTCTTCGACCATGTATGGGGCGGGTGGCTGCCGGACGACTATCCCTATGCGGTATGGATACACTACGGACTGCTCGTTCCGGTGGGGTTTTGTCTGGCGGTCAGCCTGGGCATGAATACCGGTAATCCGGAGCGTAGCGTTTTCGCCGTCACCTGCGGCGTTGCGGCGACGGTGTTGCTCGCCGTACTGCCCGGCATCGGGATGGCTATGATACTGAACCGATTCGTCCCGATGATTATCGGAGCTTTCGTCCAGTGGCTGATTGTTCGTAAATGAACGGCATGAACCGTTTCGGATGAAATCCACGTATCGGATTGCATTCGGTCGTAGCAGAAGCCTGTATTTCCGATAACAGGTCGCTGCCGTGGTATCCGGGAAGCCGGCGGAGAGAAGCGAACCGGTCTTGCAGGAGCCGGGGTATCGGCGGAGTCTTGCCGCCTGTTTGAGTTCGCTATGGAAGGTATTGGTTCAACCGACAGCGTAGTGAACGTTTTGCGGCTTCGACACAACCGGAAAATCCATCGCAAACGACACAAAAAAGAGACTTACATTGCTGCAAGCCTCTTACCCTCAGTGACTCCGACAGGATTCAAACCTGTAACCGCCTGATCCGTAGTCAGGTACTCTATTCAGTTGAGCTACGGAGCCATATTTCCTGATTGCGAGTGCAAAGATAGTGATTTTTGAAAACAATGCAAATTTTTTTCGTGTACTTTACAGGTTTCCTTTCGGTACTTTATGTCTTCCGTCGGTCGGCGGGGAGAGATGAAGAGTGGAAGGAATTGATATTGAATAAGCAATCCGGGAACTGTCTGTTCCCGGATTGCTCGATGTTTGGCCTCTTTTCCGTGTTCTATTTGTCGATGAGCTCGGCGAGTTTGGCCTTTACGTCGTCGCCGCGCAGGTTCTTGGCTACGATGGTTCCGTCGGGGCCGATGAGAAAGTTGGAGGGGATGCTCTGGATGGCGTATGCCTTCGTGGCCTTTTGCTCTTCGTCATTCATGGCTGCCACGTTTATCCATGTCATTTTGTTGTCGGCCATGGCTTCTTTCCATGCGTCCGCTTCGCTGTCGAGCGAGACGCCGTATATTTCGAAGCCTTTGTCATGGAACATCTCGTAGGACTTCACGAGGAAGGGGAGCTCCATCATGCAGGGACCGCACCACGATGCCCAGAAATCGAGCAGGACGTATTTGCCTTCGCCTACCACCGAAGAGAGCGCTATTTCGTTGCCTTCGGCATCGGGCAGGATGATATCTACGTATTTGCTGCCCACGTCGGTATTCTTCTTGGCTTCGGCGTGTTCCCGGATTTCACCCGCGAGCTTGGTCTCCCGGACGGCCGGTGAGAACTGGTCGAGTTTGGTGATGATGGCGTCGCCGTTCCATTCGTTCATCAGGCTTGTCAGGAGATAGAGTCCGAAATAGTTGTCGAGGTTGGCGTCCATGGCTTCTGCGATGGTGCCTTTCATCTCGTCGGCTATCGCCTGGCGTTCCTCTTCCGAACCGGCCGTGTAGAAGCGTTCCATGATTTCATACTGGCGGTCGTTGAGGGCCGTGTTGCTGTCGTTTGCCTTGGTTCCGGTAATTTTCAGCGCTTCGTTTTTCTCTCCTGCGACGGTTATTTTGCCCGGTTCGAGGAAAATCATTGCCAGAGGCTGGTCGTTGTTGCTGAGCAGGGCGAGCGACGGTTCGTCGGCGGTACCCTGAAGGGTGAACTGGCCGTCGGTGACGGGTGCTTCGGCGATGTCGTCGCCCGCATCGTTCATCAGCGTCACGGTTCCTTCGAGTCCCGTTACGTTACCCGTAATGGTGTAGCTGTTCTTCTTTCCGCAGCTGCACAGCATAACCGCCATGGCTGCAATCAATAGGATTTTTTTCATACTTTTTTGGATTATAACGTGTTCATTTCTTTCTTCTTGCTTTTATTTCCCTCTCCGGGTTGCGGGCGACGAACTCTTCCCAACTGCCCGAACTGCCGCGCCGTCCGCTCTTTGGATGCGTTCCTTCTGCCGGCAGGGGAGAGGTGGTGACAAAATAGTGACACAAAGCTACTGCCAAACCGTCCGTCGCATCCAGTCTTTTCGGATTATATTCCACTCCGAGCATACTTTTGAGCATGGAAGCCACCTGTTCCTTCGCCGCTCCGCCTACGCCCGTAACGGACTGTTTGATTCGCCGAGGGGCGTATTCGAATACGGGTACCTCCCGGTGAAGCGCGGCGGCCATCGCCACACCCTGTGCGCGGCCGAGTTTCAGCATGCTCTGTACGTTCTCTCCGAAGAAGGGCGATTCAAGGGCCACCTCGTCCGGAGCATACGCTTCGATAAGGCCCGATACCCGTTCGAAAATATGATGCAGCTTTGCATAGGCATCGGGCAGGCGCCCCAGTTCGATATCCCCCATGGCGATGCACGACACGCTGCTGCCCTTCACTTCGAGCACACCGTAGCCCATACGGTTCGTCCCGGGGTCTATCCCCATGATGCGCAGAGGCTTGTCTGAGGTCATGTTCACGGTTGCGTTTAGGTCGTGCGAAGGTCGATGACTGCGTAGAGGATTATTCTCCGGTTTTGCCAGTCAGTTCGTTGAGCTGTTTCTCCATGCGGTAAACCGTCTTGCTCAGTTCGGGCAGGTTGCGGAATACGGCGTTGGCGCGGTGGTACCGCGAGATGGGCAGGGCAGGGTAGCCGAAATAGACCGTCCCTTCCGGGATGTTGTTCGAGATGCCCGATTTGGAACCGAGCTGCACGTTGTCGCCGATGGTCAGGTGGCCGGCGATGCCCACCTGTCCGCCCAGCATACAGTGGCGGCCTATCTTGCTCGTACCCGCTATGCCGACCTGCGAGGCGCATACGGTATGTTCGCCCACGACCACGTTGTGGCCTACCTGTATGAGGTTGTCGAGCTTCACGCCGCGACGGATGACGGTCGAACCCATCGTGGCGCGGTCGATGCAGGTATTGGCTCCTATCTCCACGTTGTCCTCCACCACGACGTTTCCTATCTGGGGTATCTTGGCGTATTCGCCCTTCTCGTCCGGAGCGAAGCCGAAACCGTCGGCCCCGATGACTGCTCCCGCGTGGATGATGACGTTGCTGCCGATGCGGCACCCTTCGTATATCTTGACTCCGGCATATATCGTGGTATTGTCGCCTACCGTCACCCCGTCGCCGATGTAGACGTTCGGGTAGATGCAGACGTTGTCGCCGATGCGTGCACCGGCCTCGACGACGGCGAATGCACCGACGTAGCAGTCGCTGCCGAGCGTCGCGTCGCCGGCGATTTCCGCCCGGTCGCTTATTCCTTTCTTGCGCGGTTTGTGGGCGGCATAGAGTTCGAGCAGTTTGGCGAACGAGGCGTAGGCGTCTGTCACCCGTACGAGCGTCGCCCGGACGGTGTCCCTGGCTTCGAATTCCCGGTCCACGATTACCACGGACGACTGCGTGTCGTACAGGTAGTGTTCGTATTTCGGGTTGGCGAGGAACGACAGCGCTCCCGGGCGTCCCTCCTCTATCTTGGCGAATGTCGAAACGACGGCATCCGCATCCCCTTCGACCTCGCCGCCGAGGTAGGCGGCAATCATGCCTGCGGTAAATTCCATATCGTGCTAAAGGTAATTTTTGATGTCTATGTTGTCCGGCATCAGTCCCGTCGGGTCGCCGCCGAAGGCGATGAGCTCCCGGATGATGCTCGATGAGATGGCCACATAACGGGGCGGCGTGAAGAGCAGGACGGTGGTGATTTCCGGAAAGAGCATCTGGTTTACTACCATCATGTTCCGTTCGTATTCGTAGTCTACCGTATTGCGCATGCCGCGCAGCAGGAAATTCGCCCCGATTTGGCGGCAGAATTCGCCCGTGAGTTCCGAGTAGACCGCCACTGTCACCCGGTCGTCGGCGCCGTACAGGTCTTCGATGAGCCGTTTGCGGTTTTCGACGGTCAGCAGTCCGTTTTTCTCCGAATTGGAACCGATGCCGACCACGATGCGGTCGAAGATTTTCAGACCGTTCTCCACGATGGCCTGGTGTCCGAGTGTGAACGGGTCGAACGAACCCGGAAAGAGCGCTGTTTTTTCCATGCTGTGTTATGCGAGTTTGTCCAGCAGGGCACGCATACCGGCCTTGCTCTCCACGAGGGCCGGTATCGCTTCGATGTGTACCCGCTCCTGCCGCATGGTGTCGCGGTCACGTACGGTGACCGTACCGTCTTCGGCACTCTGGTGGTCTACCGTGATGCAGAGCGGGGTGCCGATGGCATCCTGGCGGCGGTAACGCTTGCCGATGCTGTCCTTCTCGTCGTACTGTATGTTGTAGTCGTATCTGAGCGTGTTCTTGATGCGGTGGGCGATTTCCGGCAGGCCGTCTTTTTTGACGAGCGGCAACACGGCTGCCTTCACCGGTGCGAGCGGGGCGGGAATGGAGAGTACCGTGCGTTCTTCGCCGTTCTCCAGCTTCTCCTCCTGATATCCCGCCGAAAGTACCTGCAATACCATGCGGTCTACGCCGATGGAGGTCTCTATTACATAAGGGATATAGCTTTCGCCCGTCTCCGCGTCGTAGTAGCGTATCTTCTTGCCGGAGAACTCTTCGTGCCGGCCCAGGTCGAAATCGGTGCGGGAGTGTACGCCCTCCACCTCCTTGAAACCGAACGGGAAGCGGAACTCGATGTCGGCGGCTGCGTTGGCGTAGTGGGCCAGCTTCTCGTGGTCATGGAAACGATAGTTGTCGTCGCCGAAACCGAGTGCCCGGTGCCACCGCATGCGGGCCTCCTTCCACTTCGCGAACCATGCGAGCTCTTCGCCCGGACGTACGAAGAACTGCATCTCCATCTGTTCGAATTCGCGCATGCGAAAGATGAACTGCCGTGCGACGATTTCGTTGCGGAAAGCCTTGCCGATTTGTGCGATGCCGAAAGGAATCTTCATGCGGCCCGTCTTCTGCACGTTGAGGAAATTGACGAAGATGCCCTGTGCCGTTTCGGGTCTCAGATAGATGGTGTTCGCTCCGTCGGCCACCGAACCTATCTTCGTATCGAACATCAGGTTGAACTGGCGTACCTCCGTCCAGTTGCGCGTTCCCGAAATGGGGCAGGCTATCTCGGTGTCGATGATGATTTGGCGCAGGCCGTCGAGGTCGTTGGCGTTGAGCGCCTGTGCCATGCGGGTGTTGATTTCGTTTCGTTTCGCGGTAATCTCCGCCACGCGCGGATTGGTGGCGCGGAACTGCTCCTCGTCGAACCGTTCCCCGAAGCGTTTGCGGCCCTTTTCGACCTCCTTGTCTATCTTTTCGTCCTGTTTGGCAATCCAGTCTTCGATGAGCACGTCGGCACGGTAGCGCTTTTTGGAGTCCTTGTTGTCTATCAGCGGGTCGTTGAAGGCGCCCACGTGTCCCGACGCTTCCCATACGCGCGGGTGCATGAAGATGGCCGCGTCGATGCCCACGATGTTATCGTGGAGCTTCGTCATCGAATCCCACCAGTAGCGCTTGATGTTGTTCTTCAGTTCGACGCCCATCTGGCCGTAGTCGTACACGGCGCTCAGGCCGTCGTATATCTCGCTCGAAGGGAATATGAAGCCGTATTCCTTACAGTGTGCGACGAGCTTCTTGAAAAGTTCTTCCTGTGTCATTATTTTGTGCCTCTGCGTTTAATATGCCAAAAGTACTACAAATCACGCGACCTGCCCAGCAAAAGGCGGGAAATTATCGAACAAAGATACTATTTTCCGCAGGGATTTCCCTCCGGTCCTTCCGAGTACACCCGAATCCGGCCGCAGTCCGGTGCGGGGAGCGGATGCGATAAATCCTCCGGGCGTTTCCGAATCCCGCCGTAAAAACGTAACTTTGCAGGCGGTATGGGACGGATACTTGCCATAGACTACGGTACGAAACGCACCGGTATAGCGGTGAGCGACCCGCAGCGCATCATCGCCGGCGGACTCGACACCTTGCCGACGGCGCAGCTCATGCCGTGGCTTGCGGAGTATGTCGCCTCCGAAGGAGTCGATATTATTGTGGTGGGGCTTCCCGTGCGGACGGACGGCTCTCCGAGCGATACGCATGCGGCGGCCGGCGGATTGGCCAGGAGGCTTGCGGAGCGGTTTCCCGCCGTGCGGGTAGTGATGTTTGACGAGCGGTTCACCTCCGTGCTGGCCCATCGGGCGATGCTGGACGGCGGCATGAAGCGGATGCAGCGGCGCGACAAGGCTGCGGTAGACCGGATAAGCGCTACCATTCTGCTGCAGGGGTTCATGGAGAGCCGCATGTATGAAGAGATGAAAAACAGATAGAAGTCTTATGATATATCCTATTTACATATACGGTTCTCCCGTATTGCGGGAGGAGTGCATGGAGGTGGAACGGGAGTATCCCGAACTGGAAAAGCTGGTGTCGGACATGTTCGACACGATGTATGCGTCGGAAGGGGTGGGGCTTGCCGCTCCTCAAATCGGCAAATCGCTGCGGCTGTTCGTCGTGGATACTTCGCCGTTCGGTCAGTATGACCCGTCGGCGGCCGGTTACAAAAGGGTGTTCGTCAATCCGGAGATAACGGAGGAATCGGACGAGGAGGTGCTTATGAACGAGGGGTGCCTTTCGCTGCCGGGGCTGCACGAGGATGTCTATCGTCCGGAGAAGATTCGGATACGCTATTTCGACGAGCGGTTTCAGGAGCACGAGGAGGTGCTCGAAGGATGGCCGGCCCGGGCGGTGCAGCACGAATACGACCACATCGAGGGCATTGTTTTCACCGACCGCTTGGCTCCGCTGCGCAAGACGCTCGTGAGGAATAAGCTGAATGCGATGGCGAAAGGCAAATACGAGGCAGCCTACCGTACGAAACAGACGAAAAAGTAGCTCCGGAAGGGCCGTACGGAATCCCTGCCGTTGGATGACCGTCCTGCGCAAAGGGGAACCGGCAGTGCCGGTGACCGCACGGAACCTTATCCCTTGGCGGCTTTGGAGATGCCCGAAACCCGGCGGCATTCCGGCATGTGGAAAGCCGGAATGCGTTCGGTGTCGGAGACGGCCCGTCAGAGAGCAGCTTCGATGATTTCCCTGATAAGCCCTTCAGCGTCTGTCCTCGTCCGTTTGAGGTAATCCTTGTAGAGGTCGAAATGGTGCTTCAGTGCCTCTTTGTAGCCTTCCGTGTCGCCGGCCTTGATGCGTTCCAGCAAGTCGCGGTGCGTGACCAGTTTGCCTTTCGCCGCGAGTTCGGCCCGGCGCGTCTCGAACATGGGCTTGTGTTGTTCCACGACATATTCGAGTACGGGAATGATGAGCGTCTGGAATTCCGTCATCATCTTGTTTCCCATGTTTTCATACAGTTTCCGGTGAAAACCGGTCAAGTACGGGTCGCCGAAACGCTCTTCGTTCTCTACTAACTGTTCCAGTTCGGCGATATCCTGCGGGGAGAGCAGGTTGATGACGAGGTCGGCCGAACCGAGTTCGAGAATTATCCTCATCTCGAAAATGTCGCGCAGGGTCGTTTCGCTCATCAGGAGCGGGTTCATGCTGCGGCGGAGGCTCGCCAGCAGCGAGGGTTCGGCGAGCGTCATGCCGCGTTTGGTGCGCGACTGAATCATGCCCGTCATCTTGAAACGGCTGAGCGCTTCCCGCAGGACGGTACGGCCTATGCCGAGCGATGCGGCGAGTTCGTTTTCGTTGGGGATGCTGCTGCCCGGACGCAATCCCTGTTCCTTGAAGTATTGAATCAACTTCTCTTCCACCTGGTCTACGAGGGTGTATCCGCTTCTGTCAATCCGAAGGCTATCCATACTACTAAATTGTTAATTGGGGTGTCGTACAAAAAAGGAAAATTCATTACAAATATAATTGTTTTGGCGTTAATGCCGTAAAATACGGATTAAATATTATTTGTATTTCGTTCGCCGGATTTGTCCTGTTTTTGTTTTTTCCTGTTCATTGTTCGGGTATCTTGTTCCTTGTTAGTCTGTTGTGTTTATTTTGCCCGTCGCGGCACCCTTCCCGTAACGGAAAAGGCGCAGGGCGGTGGCCCGACGACTGCTTCCTTTATGCGATATTATTATCTTTATAAGGTTTCAGGCGGAAAATTGAAATAATGTTCGCCCGAAAAGTTTGTATCTGATATAAATAGTTCCTATTTTTGGAAAATCTAAAACTTTAATATCATCATGAAGAACACCCTGATAGAGCCGTCCGTAGTCCGGGCGGCCATGGAACAGTTTGATGTTACAGACCTTAACAACGGCTCCATAAGACAGATAGGCGGGATAGTGAAGACCATCGAAGAGCGTACGGGCGAAGAGTTCGTCCACCTCGAGATGGGCGTGCCGGGCCTGCCGCCAGAAAAGGTGGGTATCGCGGCCGAACACGCCGCGCTGGACGCCGGCGTCGCATCCATCTATCCGGAGATGCCGGGTATCCCCGAACTGAAATACGAGTCGTCCCGTTTTCTGAAGGCATTCGTCGATGCGGATATTTCGCCGGAAGGGTGCCTGCCCACCGTAGGTTCCATGCAGGGTGCGTTTGCGGCTTTCACGCTCTGTTCGCAAATAGACCCGAAGAAGGATACCATTCTTTATATAGACCCCGGTTTTTCGGTACAGAAGACGCAGGCCGACGTAATAGGGGTGAAGCGGGAGGCGTTCGACCTCTATGACTACCGGGCCGAGAAGCTGGGACCGAAACTGGAGAGCTACCTCGCCAAAGGCAACATAGCCGCCATCATCTACTCCAACCCCAACAATCCGACGTGGATGTGTCTTACGGATTCGGAACTGAAGACCATCGGCGAGCTGGCCGCCAGGTACGATACGATTGTCATCGAAGACCTTGCCTACATGGCGATGGATTTCCGCCGCGACCTGGGCAAGCCTTTCCAGCCGCCCTATCAGGCGAGTGTCTCCAAATATACCGACAACTACATCATCCTGATGAGTGCCTCGAAGATATTCAGCTATGCGGGTCAGCGCATCGCCGTGATGGCTATCTCCGATGCGCTCTACAAGCGGCCCTACGAGGCGCTGAAGGAGCGTTACGGTCTGGCCAAGTTCGGGCCGGTCATGCTGCAGCGCATCCTCTACTGCCTCTCGTCGGGTACGGCGCATACTCCTCAGTACGCTTTGGCCGCTATGCTCAAGGCAGCCAACGACGGCGAACTCGATTTCGTGGAAGAGGTGAAAGAGTACGGCCGGCGCACGGAGAAGATGAAGGAGATATTCGAGCGGAACGGATTCCACATCGTCTATGACCGCGACCTCGACCAGCCGCTGAGCGATGGTTTCTTCTTTACGGTGGGATACAAGGATGTAGAGGGGGGAGAACTGCTTCGCCTGCTGCTTCACTACGGTATCAGCGCCATCGTGCTTTCGACGACCGGAAGTCTCCAGCAGGGATTGCGCGTCTGCTCCTCTACCATCAGGCCGCACCACTACGCGATGCTCGACGAGCGGCTGCGCATGTTCAACGAGAATTACGGAAAGTAGAGGCCGAAACCCGGCAGGATGTTTGCTGTCCGGTGGCAGGGCCTTTTTCGGCAGGTGCGCTTCCTGCCGGAAAGATGAGAGAAAAAGCATTTGTTGATATGATAAACGAGAAACTGTTCAATCCGTCCGGTGTCGTCGTGGTAGGCGGCTCGGACGACGTAAACAAACCCGGCGGCGCCGTGCTGCGCAATCTGTTGCAGAGCCCTTTCAAAGGGCAGACCTATGTGGTCAATCCGAAAGCAGACAGCGTGCAGGGCGTGAAGTCCTGCCACACGGTGGAGGAGCTTCCGCAGGTGGATTGCGCCATCATCGCCATTGCCGCCAAATATTGCCTCCATGCGGTGGAGGTTCTCGCCAAAGAGAAAGGTACCCGCGCGTTCGTCATCCTTTCGGCCGGTTTCGGGGAGGAGAACAAGGAGGGTGCAGCACTCGAACGCCGTATCGTGGAGGTAATCGATTCGGTGGGAGGGGCACTGATAGGGCCCAACTGCACGGGTATCCTGACCACGAATTACAACGGTTCGTTCACCTCGCCCGTCCCGCAGCTCGACCCCAAAGGGGTGGATTTCATCTCGGGCTCGGGGGCGACGGCCATCTTCATTGTGGACAACGGCATGAGGAAAGGGCTGAAGTTCAACAGTGTCTGGTCTGTGGGCAACTCGGCGCAGATAGGCGTGGAGGAGGCCCTCGAATACCTCGACGAGTCGTTCGATTCGGAGCACAGTTCGCGCATCAAGCTGCTTTATATCGAAAGCATCAACAATCCGGAGAAGTTCCTGCGTCACGCCGCGTCGCTGATACGCAAAGGATGCCGGATAGCCGCCGTCAAATCGGGCAGTTCCGAGGCCGGCGGCCGGGCCGCTTCGTCGCATACCGGTGCGCTCGCCAGTCCCGATATCGCGGTGGACGCCCTGTTCCGCAAGGCGGGCATCGTGCGCTGTAGCGGCCGCGAGGAGCTGACTACGGTGGCCGGGATATTCATGTACCCCGAGCTTAAGGGGCGCAACATCGCCATCGTCACCCATGCGGGCGGACCGGCCGTGATGCTGACCGATGCGCTTTCCAACGGAAAACTGGAGGTGCCCCACATCGAGGGGCCGAAGGCGGCCGAGCTGCTGGGCAAACTCTTTCCTGGTTCTTCGGTCGGCAATCCGATAGATTTTCTGGCAACGGGTACGGCCGAGCAGCTTGGTTATATCCTTGATGCGTGCGAGAACGATTTTGAGGAAATCGACGGTATCGCGGTGATATTCGGCAGTCCGGGACTCTTCCCTATATACGATGTCTATGCGCTGCTGGCCGAGAAGATACGTACCTCTAAGAAGCCGATATTTCCGATATTCCCCTCTTACGGATGGGTGAAGGGCGAGATAGAAGAGTTCGTTCGGAACGGCGGCGTCTATTTCCCGGACGAGGTGCTGTTCGGCAATGCGCTCGCCAAGGTGTACAATACGCCGCGTGTGGAGCCGGAGGATGCCCAGTTCCCGTGCGTGGATGTGGAGCGTATCCGGAGTGTCATCAACGGTGCCGGAAACGGTTACCTTTCTCCCGACCGTATCCACGACCTGCTTGATGCGGCGGGTATCGCCCGCGCGAAAGAGGGAACGGCCGACAGCGAGGCGGAGTGTCTGGAGCTGGCCCGCGAGATAGGGTTCCCGTTGGTGATGAAGGTCGTCGGTCCGGTGCATAAGTCCGATGTGGGCGGTGTGGTACTCAATGTGCGGGACGAGGAGACGGTCGTACGCGAATTCCGCCGCATGATGCAGATTAAGGATACCTATGCCGTGATGCTCGCCCAGCAGCTCCGCGGAACGGAGGTCTTCATCGGAGCGAAGCGCGAGGGCGGTTTTGGCCACATTGTGATGTGCGGTCTGGGTGGTATTTTCATCGAGGTGCTGAAAGACGTGAACGTGGGACTCGCTCCCGTTTCGCCGGACGAGGCGCGTGCGATGATACGCGGCCTGAAATCCTATAAGATTATACAGGGTGTCCGCGGACAGGAACCGGTCAATGAAGAGAAGTTCGTGGAGGCCGTCGTGCGTGTTTCGATGCTCGTGCGCACCGCCCCGGAGATATTCGAGATGGACCTGAATCCGCTGCTTGGCAACCGCGACGAGGTCGTGGCGGTGGATGCCCGCATCAGGATAGAGAAATAGTTCTCAATTCCTAATTAATTATATATTATGTAGAAGCCGGGCCGCCTGAAGCGGCCCGGCTTGTCGTATGATGGAAAGAGGAGACCATGGCGGGGCCGGACGCGATTGGAGCGGTGTCGGTCGCCTCGTTTTTTCGGAATGTTGCGGATAACGGAGCCGCCGGCAGGGAATGGCTTGAGTTTTGCAAAGGATAAGGCTGTATCGGATTGCAGCCGTCGGTACCGCCTGTCGGGACGTGCGGACTCCGCACTTCGGTTTTCCGGGAGTGTGCACCGGATGAACGGAACCAATTTATTCACTGAATTATTAAAACAAGCAAAGTTATGTATTACAGCAATGGAAATTACGAGGCATTCGCAAGGCCGAAGAAACCTCAGGACGTAGAGAACAAATCGGCTTACCTGGTGGGTTCGGGTCTGGCTTCCCTTTCGGCGGCACTGTTTCTGGTGCGCGACGCCCAGATGCCGGGCGAGCGGATACACATTCTGGAGGAGCTGGAGCTGCCGGGCGGCAGTCTCGACGGTATCCTCGATAATACCCGCGGTTATATCATGCGCGGGGGACGGGAGATGGAGAATCATTTCGAGTGTCTGTGGGATTTGTTCCGGTCGGTACCTTCACTGGAGGTGAAGGACGCTTCGGTGCTCGACGAATTCTATTGGCTGAACAAGGAAGACCCCAACTTTTCCAAGATGAGGGCCACGATGAACCGCGGCAAGTCGGCCCATACCGACGGCAAGTTCACCCTGACGGACAAGGCGGCCGAGGAGATTGCCCGGCTGTTCCTTACTTCGGAGGAGGAGCTCAACGACAAACGCATTTCGGATGTCTTTTCCGAAGAGTTTTTCCAGTCCAACTTCTGGCTCTACTGGCGGACGATGTTCGCCTTCGAGGAGTGGCACAGCGCCATGGAGATGCGTCGCTACATCGCCCGTTTCATCCATCACATCGGCGGACTGCCCGACCTGTCGGCGCTGAAGTTCACCCGCTACAACCAGTATGAATCGCTGGTGATGCCGCTCGTCAAGCACCTTGAATCGAAAGGGGTGCGCTTCGAGTACGGCGTGCAGGTGAAAAACGTAATCGTCAGCAAGGCGGGCGGGAAGAAGACCGCCACCAAAATCGTCTATGAAAAGGGCGGAAGAGAGGGCGAGATAAACCTGACGGAGAACGACCTCGTGTTCGTCACGAACGGCAGCATTACGGAGAACTCTACCTATGGCGACCAAAATACCGTTCCGGTGCTCGATGCTTCGCTGGGCGGAAGTTGGAGCCTCTGGACGAATATTGCCGTACAGGACCCGGCGTTCGGCAAGCCGGAGAAGTTCTGCGGCAACATCAAGGAATCGAATTTCGTGTCGGCCACGCTGACCACGCTCGACGGACGGATTCCTCCCTATATCGAGCGGATATGCCAGCGGGACCCGTTTGCAGGAAAGGTGGTGACGGGCGGCATCGTCTCCGTCAAGGATTCGTCGTGGCTGATGAGCTGGACGCTCAACCGCCAGCCGCAGTTCAAGAAACAGCCGGGGAACGAACTCGTCGTGTGGATATACGGCCTCTTTTCCGACCGTCCGGGCGATTACGTGAAGAAGCCGATGAAGGATTGTACCGGCATCGAGATAGCCGAGGAGTGGCTCTACCATATCGGGGTGCCGTTGGCCGAGATACACGATATGGCGGTCAATTCGGCCAATACCGTCCCCTGCATGATGCCCTATGTGATGTCCTACTTCATGCCGCGTGCGCTGGGCGACCGTCCGGCCGTTGTGCCCGAAGGTTCGGTGAACCTTGCGTTCATCGGCAACTTCGCCGAGACGCCGCGGGATACGGTCTTCACTACGGAGTATTCCGTGCGTACGGCCATGGAGGCGGTCTATACGCTGTTGGGCGTAGACCGCGGTGTACCGGAAGTCTTCGCTTCGTGTTACGACGTGCGCATGTTGATGAACTCGGCCTCGCGTCTGATGGACGGCAAGAAACTCGCCGACATCAAGGTGCCGTTTATCGTGAGACAGCTTGAGAAGAAGGCGGTCGAGAAGAGCAGGGGTACCATTATCCACGAACTGCTGGAACAGTATGGTCTGATATGATGCGGCGTATGCCGCATCGGACGGAACGGTTACGGCGGGCAATTTGCCCGCCGTAATTTTGTTGTCTCTCCGTACCGCATCCGCTGTGAGCGGGGAGGAGTTTTATGACAGGGTACCGTCCGGTGCGGGGGCGGCATAGTGCACGAGCACCTTGTCGATGCGTGCACCGTCCATGTCGACTATTTCGAAACGGAAACCGTTCCAGGAGAGTGTTTCGCCGGTGGAGGGGATGTGTTTCAGCTCGTCGAGGAGGAGTCCGCTCAGGGTGTTGTATTCGTTGTCGCGGTAGAGCTCTTCGCGGTCGAACTGTTCGAGAAAGTTGTAGAACGAGCACTGTCCGTCTACCAGCCAGCTTCCGTCCTCGCGCCGTACCATCTCCGCCTCCTCGTCTTCATCCGGTACCTCGCCCACGAGGGCCTCCATCATGTCGCGGAGTGTCACGATGCCCAGCACGTCGCCGAATTCGTCGATGATGAAGCCGTAGGCCGAATTGGTACGCTTGAACTCTTCGAGCGCTTCATAGACGCTTTGGTTCTCGGGAAGGCAGTTGGCCGGTTTCAGAATGGAGGACAGACGGAAATCCGGCCGGTGAATGTTACCGAAGAGGTCTTTCATGTGCGCTGCACCGGCCAGTTCGTCCGGCCGGCCGTCGGAGACGGGATAGACGTCGTGCATGTCGGCGCATACCTTGCGCAGTATCTCTTCGGCGGAGTCGTTCGTGTCGAGCCACACCAGTTCGCTGCGGTGTGTCATGATGGAGTCAACGTCCCGGTCGCCGAGGCTGAAGACGCGCTCCACGATGTCGTGCTCGACGGCCTGGACCTCGCCCGTGTCCATGCCTTCGCGGACGATGGCCTTAATCTCCTCCTCCGTCACTTTGTTTTCGCTCTCTTTGAGCCCTATTGCTTTGGTCACCAGTGCCGTGCTCTTGGAAAGCAACCATACCAGCGGCGCGGCCACAAGCGACAGCGCCTTCATGGGCCTTGCCACGGCTTTCGATACTTTTTCCGCCATGGCCATGCCGATGCGTTTTGGGACGAGCTCCCCGAAGATGAGCGTCAGGTAGGTGACGGCGATGACGATAACCGTTTTGGCGATGCCGTAAGCGTATGGGGCCAACATCTCCGCGCGTGCGATGACGACCGCGAAGTCGGCGGCGAAAGCTTCGCCCGAATAGAGACCGGTCAGAATGCCGATGAGCGTGATGCCGATTTGTACGGTGGACAGGAACCTGTCCGGTTCGCCGGAGAGTGCGAGGGCTGCGCGGGCGGTCTTGCTGCCGCTGCGGGCTTCCGTCTCCAGCCTCGACCTGCGCGCCGATACCAATGCTATCTCGGACATCGAAAGGATGCCGTTCAGAACAATCAGCAGCAGGATGATAACGATTTCCATAGTTGATTTGAAAATGAATGATACGGTCGTTGTTTCTGTTCGGTGCGGCGGGGAAGAGTGTGTGACGGGCCGGTGCCGCAGGCCGGAGGCCTCGTCACTCTTTCAGTACGGTATGCAGGATGTTGATTCGGATGCGAAGCAGACCGTGCATCCGCCTGGCGGCGGTGCGGAGAGAGGAACCGGTCACTTCGGTTTTCTGTGGTATCCGTAAACGAAAACCCCGAAACCGGTTCGGTTCCGGTTCCGGCTGCTGGCCCTCCTGTATGTTCTCTCGGTGTTTTGCGGCTGCTGTAATTTTGAAAACGACAAATCAACGCATCGTACATTGTTTTCGTATGCGAATATCGGAAATATTTTTCGGATAAGCCCATGCCCGTGTTGAAAATTTTGCAGCGAACGGACGGTGGCGGACTCTCGGGAGGGAGACCGCAGACGATGCGGTCGGGTGTTTTTTGTCGGGGTACGGAGGTTACCGTTCCCGGTAGCGTTTGCCCAGCGGGTGGTGTTCGTTCAGTGTGGCGTGCAGACGGCCCGTATCGAGGTGGGTGTATATCTCCGTGGTCGGGATGGATTCGTGGCCGAGCAGTTCCTGTACCTGGCGGATGTTGGCCCCGCCCGCGAGCAGGTGGGTGGCGAAACTGTGGCGGAAGGTGTGCGGACTCACCTCCTTGTCGATTCCGGCGGCCGCTGCGGCCGCCTTGATGGCGTTGAACACCATAATGCGCGACAGCTTCCGGCCGTGGCGGTTGAGGAAAAGCGTATCGGAGGATTTTTCATCGCCCGGTATTCCGCGGTATTCGCGCAGGTAGGTCTCCACCTGCATGCGGCAGCGGTCGCTGACCGGGACGAGGCGCTGTTTGCTCCCCTTGCCGAGCACGCGGATGAAACCTTCGTCGAAAAAAAGGTCGGAGATGTGCAGCGACGTGAGTTCCGATACGCGTAGTCCGCAACTGTAAAGCATCTCTATCATCGTCCGGTTGCGGTAACCGTGGGCGGTCGATACGTCTATCGCATCGAGGATGGCATCTATCTCTTCGATACTCAGCGTGTCGGGCAGGTAGTGGCCGGATTTGGGACGTTCGACGAATTCGGCAGGCGACTTTTCCAGCACGTCCGTGCGCAGCAGGAAGTCGTAGAAGCTGCTTACGCCGCTCAGTGTCCGGTTTTGGGTACTCTTTTCGGCTCCCGCCTCGAAGAGCGAGTTCAAGAACTCCTCCACCACCGGGGTTTCCACCTCGAGAGGGGAGAGCCGGTAACGTTCCGTGACGAAGCGGCGGAAGCGGCGCAGGTCGCGCATATAGGCCTCTACCGTATTGGCGGCCAGCCCCCTTTCCGTCTTGATGTATGTTCTGTATTTGCCGGAATAGACTTCCCACTCCTTCTCTGCCCGTGTCATCCTGCGTATTCTTGTCGTTCGGGAACGCTCCGCCGAGAGTGGCTCTTCGGGCGGATGCGGTATTGGCGTAAAATGGTTATCTTTGGCGCTAAGTTACGAACTGTTTCGGACTTTATGATTCTTCATGCGGTATGGATTATGTCGAGTTGAACGTGCCCGTGGCGGATGCCGGGCAGGCAGAGATAGTTACGGCCATGCTGGCCGATTTTCCCTTCGAGAGTTTCGCCGAAGAGACCGGTGTACTGAAAGCTTATATTCCGAAGGAGGCGCTCTACGGGTGCAAGGAGGAGACGGACAGGATGCTGGCCGGTCTCGGAATAACGGGTGCGGCCTATATCGAGATAGAGACGCAGAACTGGAACGCTCTCTGGGAGTCCAATTTCGAACCGGTGGAGGTGGACGGTGTCTGTACCATCCGCGCCCCCTTTTCGCCCGCGCCCGTACAGGGACTGGATATCGTCATCATGCCCAAGATGTCTTTTGGTACGGGGCACCATGCCACGACGTGGCTCATGACGGCCGAACTGATGAAGCGTGACCTGTCGGGGCTTTCTGGGCTCGATATGGGAAGCGGTACGGGCGTGCTCGCCATCGTGGCCGCAAAGCGCGGGGCCGTGCACGTCGATGCGGTGGACATAGACGACTGGGCCTATGAGAACAGCCGGGAGAACATTGCGGAAAACGGTGTGCAAGGGCGTGTCACGCCCCTGCTGGGGGATGTGTCCGCCATCGCGGGAAAACGTTACGATTTCATCCTGGCCAATATCAACCGCAACATCCTGCTCGCCGACATGCCGCGTTACGCACAGGCGCTCCGGGAGGGGGGCGAACTCATCATGAGCGGTATTCTCGAACGCGACGTAGAGGCCATCGGGGAGCGTGCCGTCGGGCTCGGTCTTCGTCCCGAGGGGATGCGTGTTCGCGAAGGGTGGGCGGTCGTGGTCTGCCGTCGGGAGGCATAGCGGCCTTTGCCGATTGACCGGGCATCTCCTGGCTGGGGCGTATCCGGCGAGCGCTGTCGGGAGCTTTCCGGCCGGAACCGTTCCGTTGCAAGGGTCGGAAGGGGCTTTTTCGGGGAAGGTTATGACGGGTGCGGCGCTATTATTGTCGGCAATTTTGTAATTTTGCCCCGCTGTTTGCCGTTAATCGTTTCACAGTAGGGATTGACGACGTAAAATTTAGGCATGCGATGAACCTCGAAACGGATTATCTGGTGATAGGCAGCGGTGCTGCCGGCCTGAGCTTCGCCCTGAAGGCGGCGGAGCACTCCCATGTGATTGTCGTCACCAAAGGGGAGATGAACGAATGCAATACGAACTATGCGCAGGGGGGCATCTGCTGCGTGACCTACGAGCCGGACACGTTCCAGAAGCACATAGACGATACGATGGTGTGCGGCGGGGGTATCTGCGACATGCAGGCGGTGGAGCTGGTCGTGATGCGCGCCCCGCAGCTGATGAAGGACCTCGTGCAGTGGGGGACGCGGTTCGACAAAACCCGGGAGGGGAGATACGAGCTCGCCCGCGAAGGGGGGCATTCGGAGTACCGTATTCTGCATCACAAGGATGAGACGGGGGCCGAAATCGAACGGACGCTCATCTCGCAGGTCAAGAGCCACCGCAACATCGAAGTGCTCGAATATCATTTCGCCATAGATTTGCTCACGCAGCACCATCTGGGGCAGCTCGTGACGCGGCATACGGAAGGTATCGAGTGTTACGGTGCCTACGTGATGGACCTGAAGAGGGGGCGTATCAAGACCATTCTTTCCAGGGTGACGGTCATCGCCACCGGCGGCGTGGGGAATGTCTATAACGTGACGACCAATCCGGGGGTGGCGACGGGCGACGGCATCGCCATGGCGCACCGGGCCAAGGCCGTGATTGAAAACATGGAGTTCATCCAGTTCCACCCCACGGCTCTGTACAATCCCGGCGAACGCCCCTCGTTCCTCATCTCCGAGGCGCTGCGGGGTTTCGGGGCTATCCTCAAGACGCAGGACGGCAAGGAATTCATGCAGAAATACCATCCGATGGGGTCGCTCGCTCCGCGCGACGTGGTGGCCCGCAGTATCGACAACGAGATGAAGGTGCGGGGCGACGACTATGTCTTTCTGGACATCACGCACCGCGACCCGAAGGAGACCGTCAGCCATTTCCCGAATATTTACCGGAAATGCCTCTCCATCGGTATCGACATCACCAAGGAGATGATACCGGTGGCCCCGGCGGCGCACTACTGCTGCGGCGGGGTGAAGGTGGACCTGAACGGGGAGACCTCCATCAGGCGGCTCTATGCGTTGGGCGAAACTTCGTGTACGGGGCTTCACGGCGCCAATCGCCTCGCCTCCAATTCGCTGACGGAGGCGGTGGTCTATGCCGACCAGGCGGCGCGGCACAGTGCCGCCCATCTGCACGAATACGGCCTGCAGAAGGGTATCCCGGCATGGAATGCCGACGGAACGACGGCGACCGAGGAGATGGTGCTCATTACCCAGAACGCGAAGGAGATGCAGCAGATAATGAGTAATTACGTGGGCATCGTCCGTTCCAACCTCCGGCTGGAGCGTGCGTTGCGCAGGCTGGAAATCATATTCAAGGAGAACGAGGAGCTCTACCTCAAATCGACGCCTACCAAGGAGCTGTGCGAACTGAGGAACATGATAGACGTGGGCTACCTCATCATCAAGCAGGCGCAGGCCATGAAGCGGAGCATCGGACTGCACTATTCGCTGGACTATCCGATAGAGCAGCCCGTCGAGGCGGCCCTGCGTAAAAGCTCCTCCGAGTTTTAAGATACGAACTGCAAGACAGGATTCATGGGATTGAAGGAAGAGATACTCAGGCGCAGGACGTTCGCCATCATCAGCCATCCTGACGCCGGAAAGACCACGCTGACCGAGAAACTGCTCCTTTTCGGAGGGGCGATACATGTCGCCGGCGCGGTCAAGAGCAACAAGATACGCAAGACGGCCACTTCGGACTTCATGGAAATCGAACGCCAGAGGGGCATCTCGGTGGCTACCTCGGTCATGGGATTCGAGTACGGAGGCATCAAGGTGAACATCCTCGATACGCCGGGGCACGAAGACTTCGCGGAGGATACCTACCGAACGCTGACGGCCGTAGACAGTGTCATCATCGTCATCGACGGTGCGAAGGGCGTGGAGACGCAGACGCGCAAACTGATGAACGTATGCCGCATGCGCAAGACGCCGGTGATGGTCTTCGTGAACAAGCTCGACAGGCCGTGCCGCGACCCGTTCGACCTGCTGGACGAGATAAAGACGGAACTCAAAATCGCCGTCCGTCCACTCTCCTTTCCCGTGAGCAGCGGCCCCGCTTTCAAGGGGGTTTACAACATATACGACGGCAGCTTCTCGGCATTCACCTCCAATGACCGGCAGACTGTGTCTGAGGCTGTCAAGCTTTCGCTCGACAGTCCGCAACTCGACGAGTATATCCGGCCCTATACCCGGAAACTGCGCGACGACCTGTCGCTGGTGGAGGGGGTGTATGAACCTTTCGAACGGGAACTCTATCTGGCCGGCGAACTCGCACCGGTCTTTTTCGGGAGTGCCATCAACAACTTCGGGGTGAAGGAGTTGCTCGAAACCTTCATCGAGATAGCTCCTTCGCCGCGTCCTTCGCCTACCGAGACGCGAACGGTGGAGCCGACCGAGCCCAAGATGACCGGTTTCGTGTTCAAGATACACGCCAACATGGACCCGAACCACCGCGACCGTATCGCTTTCCTGAAGATATGTTCCGGGACGTTCGAGCGCAACAGGAATTACTTCCATGTACGCAGCGGCAAGCAGATGAAATTCTCTTCGCCCAATGCTTTCATGGCCGAAAAGAAATCCATCGTCGATTTCGCCTATCCGGGCGATATCGTGGGATTGCACGATACGGGTAATTTCAAGATAGGAGATACCTTCACGGAAGGGGAGAATCTGAAGTTCACCGGCATTCCTTCCTTTTCGCCGGAGCTGTTCCGTTACATTGAGAATGCCGACCCGCAGAAGTTCAAGCAGCTTGCCAAGGGTATCGACCAGCTTATGGACGAAGGGGTGGCGCAGCTCTTCACGAGCCGGCTGAACGGGCGCAAGATTATCGGAACGGTGGGTGCTTTGCAGTTCGAGGTCATTCAGTATCGGCTGGAGCACGAGTACAACGCGCTGTGCCGTTACGAACCTATTCAGATATACAAGGCATGCTGGATAGAGTCCGACAATGCGGAGCAGTTGGCCGATTTCATGAAACGGAAACATACCAACATGGCGGTGGACAAGCACGGCCGCAATGTCTATCTGGCTGATACGAGCTATGCGCTCCAGCTCGCGCAGGAGAAGTTTCCCGACATTCGGTTCTATTTTACGTCGGAGTTCTGACCGGCGAAAGCGAACGACAGACCGCACGGGCGCACGAACTTGTTTCGTGCGCCCGTGCGGTCTGTCATGTCGTTGTCTCGGTCTGTCGTCGGAAGGGCACGGCGGCCGCTTTCCCGCAGACCGTTTCGGCTGCATCTTCTCCTCTTTCGGTTTGCGATACGACGCCGGCAGACGTTTTAAAGCGAAACGAGCCGGTCGAGCGCGAGCCGTATCATGTGTTCGATGTAAGGCGCATAGTCGGTATCGGACTGATAGGAGGTACGCTGTGCGATGATGGTGCAGATGGTGCCAGCCCGATGGCCCATCATTGCAGCCATGCCGGCAATGCCGGAACTCTCCATTTCGCAGTTGGTTACGCGGCGGCCTTCGTAAGTGAAGGAGATTATTCGGTTGAACAGGTCGGTGTCGGCCGGTTCGAGTCGTATCCAGCGCCCCTGCGGAGCGTAGAAGCCGGGGGCGGATAGGGTGATTCCCTCCGTCGTGTCGTTTCTGAACAGGTCGAAAAGTTCCCGGTCGGCATCGACCGCATAGGGCGCTGCCAGCCGGTCGTCCCAGCCCGTTTCCTGCACGAAACGCCGTTCCATGTCGTGGTTGCATACCTCGCTGCGTCCTTTGTAGAAGTTCAGCAGGCCGTCCAGACCGATGGAGGTGCGTGAAAAGACAAGCGTCCCGATGGGCAGGTCGGGCTGCAGTCCGCCGGATGTTCCCAGGCGGAGGAGAGTGAGCCTTTTCAGCGTGTTGTGGATGTGCCGCGTTTTAAAGTCTATGTTGGCCAGCGCGTCGAGTTCGGTCATGACGATATCGATGTTGTCGGTCCCGATGCCGGTGGATATCACGGTCAGTCGTTTGCCTTTGCAGGTTCCCGTTATGGTGTGGAATTCGCGGTTGGAGACCTCTTTGTCGCGTGTGTCGAAATGGGCGGCCACCATGGCCACCCGGCCAGGGTCGCCTACGAGGATGACCGTATCGGCCAGGTCTTCAGGCCGTAAATGGAGATGGTACACGGAGCCGTCGTCGTTTACCAGCAGTTCGGAAGGGGGAATTGTTCTCATAAAAGACAGGGTTTATTTTTTAGTTGAGCTAAAAATAGTTATTTTCGTGGAATTATGAAAATCAAATAGGAAGAAACGAATCATGACTCTTATAAAATCGATTTCAGGTATAAGGGGAACGGTCGGCGGAGAGGCGGGCGACAACCTGACGCCTTCGGATATCGTCCGGTTTACTGTCGGATACTCACGGTGGCTGTTGCGGCAGGTCTCCGGCAGGCGGCCGGTGGTCGCTGTGGGACGCGATGCCCGTCTTTCGGGCGAGATGGTTTACAGCCTTGTGGAGGGTACCCTTATGGGGTGCGGGGTGGATGTGATAGACCTCGGACTCTGCACGACACCGGGAGTGGAGATGGCCGTAACGGCCAAGGCGGCCGACGGCGGCATCATCATCACCGCGAGCCACAATCCCCGGCAGTGGAACGCTCTCAAGCTGCTCAACGCGCGGGGCGAGTTCCTCAGCGATGCCGACGGGCGCGAGGTGCTGCGGCTCGCGGATGCGCCGGATTTCGCCTATCCGGATGTCGATGCGCTCGGCTGCGTGATAGAGCGCTCCTCGTTCGGCGACGAGCATATTGACCGGGTATTGGCTTTGCCGCTGGTGGATGCGGAGGCTGTCCGGAAACGGGGCTTTCGGGTGACGGTCGATGCCGTGAACTCCGTGGGGGGTATTGTGATACCCCGGCTGCTGGAACGTATGGGCGTGGAGGTGGAGCGTCTCAACTGCGAACCTACGGGAGATTTCGCCCACAATCCCGAGCCCATTGCCGCAAACCTTTCGCAGGTTATGGAGGCGGTGCGCCGTAACGGTTCGGATATGGGTATCGTGGTGGACCCCGATGTGGACCGGTTGGCTTTCGTCTGCGAGGACGGCGAGCTGTTCGGCGAGGAGTACACGCTCGTGGCCGTGGCCGATTACGTGCTGTCGGCGACGCCGGGCGATACGGTTTCTAACCTCAGCTCCACGCGGGCGCTGCGGGACGTAACCGAACGCCATGGCGGACACTATGCCGCCTCGGCGGTGGGTGAGGTGAACGTGGTCGCCAAGATGAAGGAGACCGGTGCCGTGATAGGAGGCGAAGGGAACGGCGGCGTCATCTATCCGGCGCTCCATTACGGGCGCGATGCCCTTGTGGGCGTGGCGCTCCTGCTGACTTCGCTGGCCCGCAGCGGCAAACGTATGACGGAGCTGCACAGCGGTTATCCGCAGTATTACATGGCGAAAGACAAGATAACGCTCCGGCCCGGGATGGATGTGGCGAAGATACTCTCCGGCATGAAAGATGCGTACAGCGGGGAGAGAATCACCGATACGGACGGCGTGAAAATCGACTTCCCGGAGGGATGGGTGCATATGCGGAGTTCTAATACCGAACCCATCATCCGCATTTACAGCGAGAGCCGTGACCCGGAGGAGGCCCGGCGGCTCGCCGCCCGGTTCGCCGGAGAGATAGAGCGGCTTGCCGGGGCCCGGTGAGGGGGCCGGCGGAGTGTGCGGTAAGGAACGTTTCATCAATACTAATTAATATGGTAAAACAGTATATCGAAGAGAACAGGGAACGGTTCCTGGAGGAGCTGTTCGAGCTGCTCCGGATACCCTCGGTCAGCGCCCAGAGCGTTCATAAGGGGGATATGGTGCGTGCGGCGGAGTGGCTGCGGGATGCGCTGCTCAAGTCGGGCGCCGACCGGGCCGAGGTGATGCCTACCGAGGGCAATCCGGTGGTCTTCGCGGAAAAAATCATCGACCGGTCGCTGCCGACGGTGCTCGTGTACGGCCACTATGACGTGATGCCCGAAGACCCGGTGGACGAGTGGCGGACGGAGCCTTTCGAGCCTGTCGTAAAGGAAGGGCGCATCTGGTGCCGCGGTGCCGACGACGACAAGGGGCAGCTCTACATGCACGCCAAGGCGTTCGAGGCGCTCGTGGCTACGGGGCAGTTGCCGTGCAATGTGAAGTTCATGCTCGAAGGGGAAGAGGAGATAGGCTCCGGAAGCCTTTACAAATGGTGCGAGGAACACAGGGAGCTGGTGAAAGCCGACATCATCCTCGTTTCCGATACGAGTCTCATCGCATGGGATACCCCTTCCATCACCTGCGGCCTGCGCGGACTCTGCTACATGCAGGTGGAGGTGACCGGCCCCGACAAGGACTTGCACTCCGGACTTTACGGCGGTGCGGTGGCCAATCCGGCGAACGTGCTGGCCGACATGATTGCGAAACTCGTCGATGCCGACGGACACATCGCCATCCCCGGTTTTTACGATGACGTGCGCGAACTGTCTGACGCGGAGCGGCGTGCGCTCAACAGTGCCCCGTTCGACGTGGAGCGCTACAAGAAATCCATCGATATCCCGGCCGTACAGGGCGAGAAGGGCTATACGACTGCCGAGCGTACCGGAGTGCGTCCCTCGCTTGACGTGAACGGTATCTGGGGCGGTTATATCGACGAGGGAACGAAGACCATCATCCCTTCGAAGGCTTCGGCGAAAATATCCATGAGGCTCGTGCCGCATCAGGATTATCGGAAAATCGCGGTGCTTTTCGAGAACTATTTCCGCAGCATCGCTCCGGAGAGCGTGCGCGTGGAGGTAAAGGCGCTGCACGGCGGCCAGCCCTATGTGTCGCCTACCGACCTGCCGGCCTACCATGCCGCCGAGAAGGCCATGGAGGAGACTTTCGGAAAGACACCCCTGCCGTTCTATTCGGGTGGCAGCATCCCGATAATCAGCGGTTTTGAATCCATACTCGGCACCAAGTCCATCCTGATGGGTTTCGGTCTCGATCGCGATGCGATTCATTCGCCCAACGAGAGTTACGGGCTGGACAACTTCTACCGCGGCATCGAGACCATTGCGCTCTTCTATCGGTATTTCGCCGAGATGAGCCGGGCGAAGTAATATTTTGACATTTGTGTATGAGCTGGGCGGCCATGATTCATGGCCGCCCAGCCCGTGTTGTCCGGCGGTCGGAACGCTTCTTCCGTTACGAATGCGGGGTGCGCGGACGGACGGTGCCGCAGAATGAAAGTGGGGGAGCCGCAGCATTGCGCTGCGGCTCCCCCTGCAAGAACCTGTCGCTATGTTTGCGGCCCGCCGTCCCGTTATTCGGGTATCTGCACGCCGTTTACATAGAGTCCTATCGAGCCCTCGTAGGTGCCCGTTATCCGGTTGTTCATGTCGTCGGTCAGGTCGAAATCGAAACGGTAGAGGGTATTACCGTCGGCCTGTTTGGTAATCGTGACCGTACCCGTGATGATGGGAGCCATGTCGCCGTCCGTCGCTCCGTTTGTCAGGGCCATGTACCAGAAGCCTTTGTACGGTGCCCAGAAACTGGAGGTTTTCGACCCCTGGAGAATGGTGAACGGGTCGCTTGTAGCGAGGTCGTCGGGGTCCTCGGGAGCAGGTTTGGCCGGTCCGACGATGTAGTCACCGTCGGGAATGACGTAGTTCATCTCGTCGTTCAGTTCTTTGCGGTCGGTAATGATGTTGAACGACAGTTTATGACCGGTACCGTCGAATTTGCCGGTATTGGGATTGAAATTGACTCCGTTCGAAAGGATGTTGATTTCCCAGGAAGACCAGGGATAGAGGAACAGGTCGTCCGGGTATCTCGGGTTCAGGTTCGAGCGGGCCCAGGAGAAACCCAGCGTATTGAGGTCGATATCGTTGTTGAAGGTCGAGAAATGGTCCGGAGCGGCGGTTTGGGAAGCCGCGATGCACACCTCATCCACGCCTTCTGCATCGACCGAGATGATGATGTATCCGGAACGGGACGAGGCGGTCGTATTGCGCGTAGCGGGGCGGACGTTGAGCTGCGTGTTGTTTTTGTCGGGCGTGAGCAGTATCCAGTCGGTGGCTTTTCCCTCTTCGTCCACGGCTTTGGCCGTCCACGTGCAGTTTACGGCGGTAACGGTGAGGTAGGCCTGGTTGAGGTCGTCGTATTCCCATGCAAGCGGGTCGGTCGGGGTGACGGTCAGCGACGGCGGGACGATTTTGCCCTCCTGCACCACGATGACCGCTTTGGCTTCGGCGGACGGTTCGGAGGGTGTCACGATAATCCTTCCGGTACGCCTGCTCTCTTCGGGGTTGTCCTGTACCGATACGGCGAACGTTCCGTTCCCCTCCTCGACGGTAATCCAGGCTGCGGCGTCGTCCTCTGCGGCGGCGCTCCACGCGAGTGTCTCGACGGACGGTGTGACCTTCACCTCCTGCGGGGCAGCACCTTCGCCCTCGAAGGTCAGGGAAGCGGGTTCGACGGTCAGATAAAGGTCGGGGGCATCCGCATTGCCCGCCTGACGGAGCGTGATGCTGATGGCCGGGACTTTGTCGTTGTTCTCGGCGAATATTCTTATCTGGCCGGTACGGCCGTCCTTGCTCATATTGTCCGCAGCCATGACCGACAGGCCGCCGTCACGTTTCTCGGCGGTTATCCATGCCCCGGTGCTTTCGGGTACGGAGTAGTCCCAGGCAACGTTTTTGGCCGTTACCGCAATGGTTTGTGCTGCGCCTCCGGTGGCGGCGAACTCGATTTCGGTCGGGGTCGCGGAGAGCGATGCCGTGTTGTCTGTTTCGGGTTTGCAGGCGGCGGCGAGCAGCATCACCGGCGCCAGCCAAAGATACTTTTTCATACTGATTCGGGTTTTAAGGTGAATGTGTTATTTCTCCAGGGCCGGTGCGAGATACCATCCTACTACGCGTACGGTCAGGGCGCTTGGTTCCAGCGTATGGGCCATCAGGTATTGCCCGTCGGCTGATATGTGGCGGATGTAGCCCCGCGGGGCGATGATGCCGTAGTTGCTCCGAATCCATTCCGATACGCTGCCGAGGTTGGTCTGGGTGTTCACGTCGTACATGAAACCGTCGTCGGGCAGGTAGGAGCTGTTGGCGATGCAGACGATGCCGTCGTTGGTGATGTGCGAAACCACCCTTTCGCCGTAATCCTTGATGATGACGGTCTTGCCTGTTTCCGTATTGAAGACGGCCGGATAGGTTTCGATGTGATAATTGCCGTCTTCCATAATTTCATAGCGGTATGCCCCCGCTATCCATTTGCCGTTGGGGCTTATCTGCGTCAGGTCGGCCATGCAGCGCATGGCATCCACGCATATCTCCTCCTCGCCGTAGCGGTTTATTTCCGTATGTATGCGGCGCACATCGCTGCCTGCCCAGTCGACCTTGCCGTCTTTCCAGTAGAGCATGCCGAAATCCAGATTGTCCCATGAGGAGCCGTAGATGACCGAACCGTCGGCGGAGCAGCCGCGGGCCATGCAGCCGTTTATGAAAGGAACTCCGCGCAGGCTGGTTTCCGGCATGGGCAGCAGTTCCGGAACGCCGTCCACCCATTTGACCGGATGGAAGAGGTTATTGTTGTCGTAATCGCCCGTCTGGTTATAGCCGACCCAGATGCGGCCGTCTTCCGAGATGCCCTGTACGTGGGGATTCAGTTTGAAGCCCTCGACCTGTTTCGGCATGATGACGTTGCCCTGCAGGTCGATGCCGGGGCTCGAGCCGTTCTGGGCGTTGAAGCAGAAAAACAGCCCCTGGTCGGAGATGGCATAGGGTCTCAGAAGCATGTACAGAGCGGACGGGAAGGGGCCGGTCTTGGTCCATTCGTCGGTTTGGAGGTCGATGATGACCGGGTAGTAACAGTAGCTCTCATCGGGCTGGAGTTCCGATATGATGCCGCCGACGTACCGTCCGCTTTTGGACATGACCGTACCGCCGGAGAAGGTTTTCAGAACACGGAGCCGGGCGATGTTGCTGTCGGCAGCCAGCTGACTGACGCTAATCGATGCCTCGGCGCGGCCGGAGGCGATGAGGATTTCGGTACTCCGGTCGTAGTCGGTGTCGTTGTCGGCAACCGTGAGGACGAGGGCGTCCGCCTGCTGTTCCACGGTCAGCCACGAGGCGCCGGATTCCGCCGTCCAGGAGCCCGAAGCATTGACGCGGACCGTCTGCGGAAGGTTGTCGGCAGCCCGGAAAGTGCATGCCGCGTCGCTGAGCTTTACATACTCGTTCTTTGGGTCTTGTGTACAGCCGACCAGCAGAATCACGGCTGCAGCGAAAAAGGATAGTTTTTTCATCGTAGAGATAGTTGGTGTTTGTTTAAGTGTTGCTGCGGGCAAGCCTACCGGTCGGCCTGCCGTGCAGCGAAAAAAAATGTATTTGTTGTATATATACTATTGTTTTTAAAATTGCGGTTGCAATTAAGTAAAATTAAATTGATAAAACAATAATATATGTATTTGAGAAAAAATGCACTTTCAGCATAAAGGAAGGTCGGTAAAATAAGAAAATGTGTTTTTTGCAGATGTTGCGTGCCGGGTTGGCAGGCAGGGAAGAACGATGCGGGAAGGCGGTCCGGACGGGGCCGGTTCACCGGAGCGCATCTTTGTCGGAAGCCCTTCCGACCGGAGCCGGCAACGGAAGAAGGGGCGGTGGGGTGGGAAAGGGGATGGGGTATACGGCATCCGGGGACGGACAAATGTGTCCGTCCCCGGATAGGTCATGGTTGTCGCTGCCGCGTGTTACCGGTATTGCCGGAGCAGGGCGAGGTAACCTGCCGCATCGAGCTCGGGAGCGGCCGATTGCCATACCACGACGCCTTCCGCGTTGACGATATAGACGCGGGGGATACCGGCACTGGCGAAGCGGTCGAAGACCGAACGGTCGCCGTCGAGATACCACGGCATCCGAAGGTCATGGTCTTTCCAGTACCGGGAGAGGATATCGGGACTCTGTTCGTACCGTCCTTCCGCGCCGCCGCGCGATATGGCTACGACGTCATAGCCGGGTTCGCCGGCTACCGTCTGCCATACGGCGTCGATTACGGGCAGCTCCGCCTGGCAGTCGGGACACCAGGTGGCGAAGAAAAGCAGCAGCGTCGTCCGGCCGGCGAATCCTTCGGGAGAGTCGAAAGTCCCCCCCCCTTCTCCCGAAACGCTGAAGGCGGGAACGGTCATGCCTACCCGGACATACTCTCTTGCGGGGTGGTTTCCTCCGTCGTCTCTGACGCAGGAGACCGACAGCGATACGGCGGCAGCGGCCATGGCGATATGTTTGAGATGGTGATGGTACATATTTCGACAGGACGGAAATTCGGAATGGACCCGTCCGCGCCTTAAAGATAGGTATAATTACATTGGTTTTGTATAGCGGAATCATGTTTTGTTACATTCTTTATGCCGGTACGGAGGGGCGGTTTGGCGGAATCGATGAAAATGCCTATTTTTGAAAATTAATCGGGAAAACAACAGTTCAATAAAATATACAGAGCATGAAATTCGTCATATCAAGTTCCGCATTGCTGTCGTTCCTTTCGACGGCATCGAAGGTTATCAGCAGCAAGAATACGCTTCCCATACTCGATTATTTTCTGTTCGAGGTAAAGGACGGCAGCCTGAAAGTGACCGCGTCCGACCTCGAAACGACCATTACCTCCACGATAATCCCCGAGAGCGTCGAATCGGAGGGCGTGATAGCCGCACCGGTGAAACTCCTCATCGACTCGCTCAAGGAGTTCTCCGAACAGCCGCTGACCTTCGAGGCCGACGAGGAGAAGTGGGAGATAAAGATTAGCTGGAAGACCGGCTCCATTGCGTTGCCGGGTACCTCCGGCATGAGCTATCCGGCCGCCCAGCCTCTCGCCGACGATGCGCAGGAGCTCACTTTCGATGTGGACGTGCTTCTGGGCGGTATCAACAGGACCATCTTCGCCACGGCCGACGACGAACTTCGGCCCGTGATGAACGGTATCTTCATCGACCTCACTCCGTCGCAATACATCTTCGTCGCCACCGATGCGCACAAACTGGTGAAATATACGGTCGATACCGAGGGCGGCCCGAAGGCTTCGTTCATCCTGCCCAAGAAACCGGCCAACCTGCTGCGTACCATTCTGCTCAAGGAGGACGACGCGGTAAAGGTGGCGTTCGATTCCAAAAACGTGAAGTTCACGCTGAAAAACAGTACCCTTATGTGCCGCCTCATCGAGGGTAATTACCCGAATTACAACGGCGTGATACCGGCCAACAATCCGAACAGGCTCATCGTGGACAGGGTGGAGTTGCTGAATGCCATCAAACGCGTGGCGGTCTGCTCCAACCAGGCGACCAACCTGATAAAGTTCGATATCGGGGATAACCGGATAAACCTCACGGCCCAGGACCTCGATTTCTCCTATTCAGCCAACGAGAGTCTGTCGTGCAGCTACGAGGGGACGCCCGTGACGATAGGGTTCAAATCGACTTTTCTGGTGGAGATACTTTCTAACCTCGAGACTCCCAGCGTTGTTATCGAGCTGGCCGATTCGACCCGTTCGGGTGTTTTCAAGCCTATTTACGACGATGTGCAGGCGAGCGATACGCTGATGATACTCATGCCCATGCTCATTAACGCATAGGGTGCGCGGCGATGGAACTGAAACTGAAGAGACCGATAGTTTTCCTCGATTTGGAGACCACGGGGGTAGACCCGGCCAAAGACCGAATCGTGGAGATTTCGCTGGTGAAAGTGCAGCCCGACGGTAGCAAGGAGGTGAAGACACGGCGCATCAATCCGGGGATGCCCATACCGCCGGAATCGACCGCAATACACGGCATTGCCGATGACGACGTGAAGGACGAACCCCGTTTCGAGCAGATAGCCAAGTCGCTCGCTGCCTACATGGAGGGGTGCGACCTGGCGGGATACAACTCCAACCGTTTCGATATTCCGGTGCTGGCGGAAGAGTTCCTGCGTGCCGGAGTGGATGTGGATTTGAAAAAGCGGAGATTCATCGACGTGCAGAACATCTTCCACAAGATGGAACAGCGTACGCTCGTCGCCGCCTACCGTTTTTACTGCGACCGGGAGCTGGAGGGAGCCCATTCGGCCGAAGCCGATACGCTGGCTACCTACGAGGTGCTGAAGGCACAGCTCGACCGGTATCCCGAACTGGAAAACGACGTGGAGTTCCTGGCCAAATTTACCGAGCAGAACCGCTGTGCGGACTATGCCGGCCGTATCCTTTATGATAAGGACGGGGTGGAGGTCTTCGGTTTCGGAAAGTACAGGGGGCGTCCGGTGGCGGAGGTCTTCCGGGAGGAGCCGGGGTACTATTCGTGGATGATGAACGGCGATTTTCCGATGTACACGAAAAAGGTGATTACGGAGATACGTCTGCGCGATGCGGCGCTGAACAAGAAATAGCGCATGGTCGAACGGGTTCCGGCGGTACCGGAGCCCATCGTGCGGCGGAGGAGACGAAGATTCCGCCGGAATAGCGTGATGAATGTCAAAGGAGAGCGATGATGAAGAGTTGGCTGATAGTTTTGGCGGCGTCTGTCCTCCTGTTTGGAGAGGCCGCCGCCCAGGCCCCCGGTACACGGTCGTCCGAAGTGGTGAGCATGGCAGGTACGGACTACTATCTGCATCGGGTTGCCCCGGGCGAAACGGTCTATTCCCTGTCGAGGCTGTACGGTGTCGCCGAGGAGCGTTTTTACGAAGACAATCCGGCGGTGAAGGAGGCCGGACTGAAAGCGGGTGAAACGGTCCGGGTGCTCTGTACCGATGTGCCGGAGATAGAGCTGTCCCGCCGCAAGATGCAGCGGACGTTCGTAACCCATACCGTGCAGCCGGGCGAGACCACCTACTCTATCGCCAAGCGTTACTCACTGGCAATCAATACACTCATACAGGACAATCCGGGACTCGATCCGTCGCATCTGAAGGCAGGGCAGGAACTGCTCATCCGCAAGTCCGAGATGGACAAGACCTCGCCGCAGCAAATCCTGTCGCAGATGGACGATTTTGCCTCGACGCTGACGGAAGTGTCCGATGAATATGTTTACCACCTCGTCGAGATGGGCGAGACGCTCTATGCCATCAGCCGCGAATACGGTGTGACCGTAGCCGACATAGAGGCCGGCAATGATGTCCGCGGCGGGCTGAAGGCGGGGGTGCTGCTGCGGATACCCGTCCCGGGACGGGAGCTTGCGGCGAAGGATACCGCCGCAGGGGAGGCGGCCGGTGCGGTCGGAGGGGAGGAGCATCCTCTTCTGCCCGGAACGGAGGTGCCGTTTCGGGAAAGCCGCCCTTATGCGGGGGAGATGGAACTTGCACTGCTGCTGCCGCTGTCGGACGACAATACGGTGCGGGCGAGTTTCATGGAGTTTTACGAAGGGGCACTGATTGCGGCCGATGAACTGAGAAATGCCGGCCATTCGGTGGTGCTGAATCTTTTCAATACGGAACGTTCGCCTGAAACGGTGCGGACGATAACCGCCGCGGAGGCTTTCCGGCACTCCGATGTCATCATCGGGCCGGTGTATGAGGACGAATTGGCTCCGGTGGCCGAATATTCGAGGCTGACCGGCGTACCGGTGGTCTCGCCGCTCGCCGACCTCGGGGAGGGATATGGCGCTACGGTGTTCAGCATGTCACCGGAGCCTTCCCGTCGTTATGAGAAGATGGGCCCTCTTTTCGAAGGTGACAAGAACATCGTCTTCATCACGTCGGACGTGAACGATGCCGCTTTCGAACGGGAGATGAAAGCTGTTGTAGGAGGCAATCCCTACCAACGGGTGGTATATCGCAAAGGGACGCCTTCGCAGCAAATCGACGAGATGTTGGCAGGCAGCGGGACGGATAACGTTTTCGTGGTGCTGGCCGGAGACGAGACCGGCGTAGACCTCATTCTGGCCGCGCTCAGCTCGGTGCAGAACAGCCGGCTGGCGCGTTCCAAACGGACGGGACACATCATGGTGGTGGGCAACTCCAGGTGGGTGCGCTATCGTAACCTCGACCGGAGTCTGTTTTTCAAACTGAACGTTTCGTTCGTCACCTCCTATCATGCCGACCGGGGTAATGAGGCGGTGTTGGATTTCGACAGGCGGTACATAGAGGCTTTCGGGCGCGTGCCCTCGCTCTACTCCTACCGCGGTTACGACGCGGTGAAGATGTTCGGCGGCGCGGTCGCTACGGGCAATGCCGTACCGGCCCTGTCAGGCAGTGTTATGGTACCGCTGCAGACGCCCTACCGCTTTGAAACGGGTGCGGGCGGCAATACGGGCAATACCGAGTGGGCGCTCGTGACCTACGGCAACGACTATACCATCAGCGTCCGGTAATCCTCCGACGGAGAGAAATACAAAAACGATTCGATTATGTCCAATAACAATATTCCCGAGAAGACCATTGAGCGACTGAGCGAGTACCGCCGCACGCTGATGAATCTGCACCGTCAGGGTATTACGCACATATTTTCGCATGTGCTCGCCGGCATGCAGGGCATCACGGCCGTACAGGTGCGCCGCGACCTGATGCTGATAGGCTTTTCGAGCGATACGAAAAAAGGGTATGACGTCGAGGTACTGATAGATTTCATCAACGGCATCCTCGACAGTCCTACGCCGATGAACATCGCCGTGATAGGGATGGGACACCTCGGTCAGGCCATCACCCGTTATTTTAACGGCAAGGGGCTGAATCTGAAAATAGTGGCCGCGTTCGACGTGGACCCGGAAAAGGTCGGTCAAACCATCGAGGAGATACCTTGTTACAGTATGGACGACTTCGAGGCCGACGTGTCGAGCCTCGATATCAACATAGCGGTGCTTTCGTGTCCGTCGCGGATAGCCTCCGACCTGGTCGTACCGATAGTCAATGCCGGCATCAAGGGGGTGCTTAACTTTACCTCCAAACCGCTGAACTTTCCGCTCGGCATCGTGGTGGAGAACTACGATATCACCACTCTCCTCGAAAAGGTCGCCTATTTCGTGAAGGAGAATGAAGAGAACAATGAAATGTAGCCTGTCGTCATGAGGGTGTTCCGTTCGGCGGAGGGATTGCCGCCAATCAAATTCCCGGTCGTTACGGTCGGTTCGTACGACGGGGTGCATTTCGGCCACCGCGCCTTGCTCGAGCAGGTGAAGACGATGGCGGACGAGGCGGGCGGAGAGAGCGTTGTAGTCACTTTCTGGCCCCATCCGAGAAGGGTGCTGCCCGACGGGGGCGGGGTGAAGTTGCTCAATACGCTCGACGAGAAGCTTTGGCTATTGCGGGAGGCCGGCATCGACGATGTGGTCGTGCTGCCTTTCACTGCCGAATTCGCCCGAATGTCTTCGGACGATTTCGTGCGGGAGATACTCGTGGGAAAGATAGGGATGAAGCGGTTCGTGGTGGGGTACAACCACCGTTTCGGGAGCGGTCAGCAGGGTGATTTCGCTTCGTTGCAGCGTATGCAGGGGGAGCTCGGGTTCGTTGCCGTCCGTGTCGGCCGGCGCGACGTGCACGAAGAGAAGGTGAGTTCGACCGTCGTCCGCAACATGATTGCCTCCGGAGAGATGGCGCATGCAGCGGAGTTCCTGACGAGGGGATATATCCTCATTGCGGATATCCGGGGCCGGAGCGTACTGCCCGGCGACAGGGATAAGCTGCTGCCGCCTCCGGGCGCATATCCCGTTACGGTCGAAGCCGGAGGGAAACTTCGGCGGGATGAGCTTCTTGTCGGAGAGGAAACGCTGCGGCTCGCCGAATGGAACGGCGGGGATTGCGGCGGAGTGTTGATAACGTTCATATAGACGAGAAAAGGATGGAAAAGATGCCGGAATCCGAGGTTCGGATACGTGTCAGATACAAGGAGACGGACAACATGGGGGTGGTGCACCACTCCAATTACGTGAACTATTACGAGGTGGCGCGTACCGAGATGATGCGCGGGCGTGGGCTCTCCTACAAGGAGATGGAGGCCCGCGGAGTGATGCTGCCCGTGCGCGAGGTACAGTTGAACTACCTGGCGCCTGCCTATTATGACGACCTGCTGACGGTTCGTATACGGATTGCGGAGAGGCCGGGCGTGAAACTGAGGTTCGAGCACGAGATATACAACGAGGCGGGCGACCTGATAAATACGGGAACGGTCGTGCTTGTATTCGTCGATGCGGTTACTCGCCGGCCGTTGCGGGCGCCGCAGTGGTTTTTGGAACTGTTCGGTTTCTGAACCGTTTTCGGCAGGCCGCTGTTGTAGGACCGTTTGGCGGAAGCGGGATTTTCCGGACGGCACGGAATCCGGAAGCGGTGGTGTTGCCAAAGGTTCGGACAGGTCGGATGGAGGGGACGCAATGAAGAAGGGTACATACATATCGTTGTTGGCGGGATATGCCGTTACGGTCGCAGTGTACGGCATGTGGCAGCATTTCGGCTTGCCGCTGCTGCCGCTGGTCTTCGCCCTTCCCGTGTTTTATCTTGCCGTCGTTTCGCTCGTCCCGACAAAATGGCACGGTTCGTTCATGTCGCTCGGCTTGTTGATGTCCGCCGCCGGCGACTATTGCGGAGAAAGCGGCATGTTTCTGTTGCAGGCTTCGTTTTTCGCAGTCGCCCATATCTTTTATGCGGTCTATTTCCTGCGCGGTGCATGGTTCCGTCCCTCGTCGCTCGCCGCCGCTCTGTTGTTGTGTGCCGCCGTTGCCGTCGCGGCATCCCGGATAATCCCGGCAGTCGGAAACCCGACGGAACATGGAGCAGTTGTCGTGTATGCCGTACTGATAACCCTGATGTGCGCCTCTTCGTTTTTCTGGAAAGGAAAGGGGCGCGGATGGTATATCGCCGGGGCTCTGCTTTTTCTCATCTCCGATGTGTTCCTGGCCTGGAACCGTTTCGTCCGTCCTTTCACCTGGAGCAGTGTCGCCGTGCTGTCGTGCTACTGGGCCGCACAGGCCCTGCTCGCGGGGAGTTATCTTGCCCGTTTCATCCGGCGGCCGTTGTTCCGCTGAATCTCTTTGTTACGGATTTTGCTGCTGCAAACGTGTCAGTCTGTCTGTCACAGTGGCAGACAGGACGGGGTGGCATATTGTTTGTGTTTTTGCTTGTCACTTCGAAACAACAAAAACACAAGCATATGCAGAACGGAAAAATCGGGGTTACTACCGAGAATATCTTCCCCATCATTAAAAAATTCCTCTATTCCGACCATGAAATATTCCTGCGGGAACTCGTGTCCAATGCGGTGGATGCCACGCAGAAGCTGAAAACGTTGGCTTCGACGGGCGATTACGCCGGCGAGTTGGGCGACCTGACGGTGCACGTCACGGCGGATGCCGCGGCGCGGACGCTGACGATTTCCGATGCGGGTATCGGCATGACAGCCGAAGAGGTGGACCGATATATCAACCAGATAGCTTTCTCAGGTGCCGAGGAGTTCATGTCGAAATACAAGAACCAGAATATCATCGGACACTTCGGCCTGGGGTTCTATTCGGCCTTCATGGTAGCCGACAAGGTGGAAATCGTTACCCAGTCTTACAGGGAGGAGGCGCCGACGGTCGTGTGGAGCTGCGGCGGAACGCCCGAATTCACCATGACGGAACGGGCGGAAAAAAGGTCGCGGGGAACCGATATCATCCTCTATCTGAGCGAAGAGAGCGCCGAGTTCGCCGACCAGTCCCGTATTCGCGGAATGCTGCGTAAATACTGCCGCTTCCTTCCCATACCGATAGCCTGCGGAAAGGTACAGGAGTGGAAGGACGGAAAGTATGTGGATACCGAACGGGACGACATCGTGAACGATACCGACCCGCTCTGGACGCATAATCCGGCCGATGTGACCGACGAACAGTACCGGGAATTCTACCGGAAGCTCTATCCGGGCAGCGACGACCCGCTGTTCTGGATACATCTCAACATCGACTATCCGTTCCACCTGACGGGGATTCTCTATTTCCCGAAAATCCACAACAATTTCGAGATTCAGAAGAACAGGATACAGCTTTACAGCAATCAGGTGTATGTGACCGATTCGGTGGAGGGCATCGTTCCCGAGTTCCTGACGCTGCTGCACGGGGTTATCGATTCGCCGGACATTCCGCTGAACGTGTCGCGCAGCTACCTTCAGAGCGACGGCAACGTGCGCAAGATATCGGGCTACATCACCCGTAAGGTGGCCGACAAGCTGCAGGAGCTCTTCAATACCGCGCGGGCGGATTTCGAGGGCAAGTGGGACGACCTGAAAATCTTCATCGAATACGGCATCGTGACCGACGAGAAGTTCGCCGAGAAGGCCGAGGGATTCATGCTGCTCAAGAATACGGCGGGCAGTTACTTCACCCTGGCCGAGTACCGCGACAAGGTGAAGGAGAACCAGACCGACCGGAACGGTACGGTGATATATATTTATACGGACGATGCGGTCGGCAAGCACAGCTTCGTCAGGGGAGCCGAGGAGAAGGGGTACGATGTCCTGCTCATGGACGGACAGCTCGACAACCACTTCGTGAGCTGGTACGAGAACAAGGAGAAAGGGTGCCGTTTCGTGCGTGTCGATTCCGATGTGGCCGAGCGGCTTATCGACAAGGAGACGAACATGAGCATGTCGCTCAGTTCCGAGCAGCAGGATATCATGCGCCCGGTGTTCGAGAGCCAGCTCCCGACCGACCAGAAGATATTCTATAACATAGCGTTCGAAGCGATGGCGCCCACCGACGCTCCGGTGACCATCACGCAGGATGAATACATGCGCCGCATGAAGGAGATGGCGGCGATAAGCGGCGGCGGCATGAGCCAGTTCTACAGCCAGATGCCCGACAACTATACGATAGCCGTCAATGCCAACCATCCGCTCGTAATCGACATTCTCGGTGAGGTGGAGAACGAGTACGGTGAGAAACTCAAGACGATAAACAAGAAGATAGAGACGGCCCAGAAGCAGCAGGCGAACCTCAACGAACTGATAAAGGATAAGAAGGAGGCCGACCTGACGGAAGAGGAGAAGCAGCAGCGCGACGACCTGGCCAAGAAGGTGGATGACCTGCGCGGGCAGCGCACGGCCCGGCTGAAGGAAATAGGTGCCGGCAACAGCCTTGTCAAACAGCTTATCGACCTTGCCCTGCTTTCCAACGGGATGCTGAAGGGTGAGCAGCTCACCAACTTTATCAAAAGGAGCGTGGAGCTTATAGGAAAGTGACGCATGCGGCAGAGCCGCTGCACGGAATAGTCCCGCGGAGAGCTACTGCTCCGCGGGATTTTTTTATGCGACCGTCAGTACTGCTCCTCTTCGCTGGGGAAGTCGCCCTCCTTGACGTCGCGGATGTAGCTGCCGAATGCACCGGACATCGTTTCGGTCAGGTTCGCATAGCGTCGCAGAAACCGCGGAGAGAATTCGCTGTTGATGCCGAGCATGTCGTGTGTCACGAGTACCTGTCCGTCCACGTACCGGCCGGCACCGATGCCGATTATCGGGATGGCGAGTTCGCGGGCGACCTGTCCGGCCAGATGTGCCGGTATCTTTTCGAGGACGATGCCGAAACAGCCGGCCTTTTCCAACAGGTGGGCATCTTCGAGCAGCTTTTCTGCTTCGGCTTCCTCCTTGGCCCGGACGGCATAGGTGCCGTATTTGTGAATCGACTGCGGGGTGAGTCCGAGATGCCCCATGACGGGAATGCCTGCGCTCAGGATTCTGTCTACCGATTCGAGGATTTCCTTGCCTCCCTCGAGCTTGACGGCGCCTGCTTCGGTCTCCTTCATGATGCGTACCGCCGAACAGAGCGCCTCTTTCGAGTTGCCCTGATAGGTGCCGAAGGGCATGTCCACTACCACGAGGGCACGTTCCACTGCACGGGTGACCGATTGTGCATGGTATATCATGTTGTCGAGCGTCATGGGGACGGTCGTTTCGTAGCCGGCCATGACGTTGGCAGCGGAATCGCCGACCAGAATGACGTCTATTCCGGCCCTGTCGAGGATACGGGCCATGGAGTAGTCGTATGCCGTCAGCATGGCGATTTTTTCGCCGCGGCTTTTCATTTCGGCGAGCCGCAGCGTGGTGACCGGCCTGAGGTTTCTTTCGGTGGACATCGTTTCTTGAATGAATGGATTACGTCGGCAAAGATAGGAGACTTTTTCACACGGTTTCATCCGCAGCCTTTTTTTCGGATATATATCCTGCGAACAGGTGCCAGAGTACCGCCCCGCCGGCTACCGCTACGTTCAGGGAGTGTTTCGTTCCCGCCTGGGGTATCTCGACGGCACCGTCGCACATGTCGGCCACCTCCTGTGCCACCCCCTCCACCTCATTGCCGAAGACGAGGGCATAGCGTTGGCCGGCTCCCGGCCGGAAATCTTCCAGCATGACGGCTCCTTCGGCCTGTTCTACGGCGAGCGCGACGTATCCCTCCCTCCTGAGCGATTCGACGGCTTCGGCCGTACTCTCGAAGTATTGCCATGCGACGGTATTTTCGGCGCCGAGGGCCGTCTTGTGAATTTCGCGGGAGGGGGGAGTCCCCGTTATGCCGCACAGCAGCAGCCGTTCTACGGCGAAAGCGTCGCATGTTCGGAAGAAGGAACCGACATTGTTCAGGCTCCGTATATTGTCGAGTACGACCGTCACGGGCATTTTGCGCATGCGGGCATACTCTTCTGCACTCGGACGGTGCAGTTCTTCGTTGGTGGTCTTTTTCATCTCCTTTCGAACCGGTTGTTGTTTTTCCGAAAAAACGGCGCTTCGTTTGGCCGTTTTTGAAAAAAGATTAAATTTGTTGCATTGATTTCGGTACCGTCATTCCTGCCGCGCCCAAAATTACGAAAATATTGTATTCGCAGGAGCAGTGTCCGCCGGCTGTCTCCGAGGAAAGAATGGGTACGACCGGTCGACCGGGGGTGCCGCAGGATGGCAAAGCATGGTTGCAAAATCATGGATGTAAAGCCGGAGGTATTTTCGGAGAACCTTTTAAGACGGATATGATGAACGGGAAGAGGCTATTCAGGGTATTTTTGGTGTTCCTGTGCGGGTGCTGTGTCGCAGGCTGCCGCAGCACGACCTTGGAACAGAACGAAAACGGGGTAATCGGTTATCGGGAGTACGAACTGCTGGTCGCTTCGGAACAAGTCCCGGGACTTGTATGGTCGTGCGGAATGAATATTCGGGCGGATGTTTACGCCGTCAAAACGGAAGATACTCGTGAATGGGAGGCTTTCGGCCATAGTATCGGCGGATTCGAATATGAGTCTGGTTATGAATATCGAATCCGGATTTCCGAGACGGATTATCTGGACTATACGATGGCTACTCCGGCATGGACGGAATACGACCTGTTGGAAATCCTGTCGAAAGAGAAGAAAAATTCTGACGGTCTGCCGGAACATTTTATTCCGGAGTGGTTCTCTGAATGAGTCGGCAGCCGGGGTGGGGGACGGTCCGGTGCCCGTATTGACGAAGGAAGATGAGTACGGAGAGAGCATGAATAACGAGCTGATTGCATGTTGCGGCCTGGATTGCGGGGAGTGCGATGCCCGCAGGGCCACGCTGTTGAATGACGACGGGCTGCGGGAGGAGACAGCCCGGAGATGGAGCGTGATGAACGGGACTCCGGAGATTACGTCCGCGACCATCGATTGCATGGGATGTCGTACCGAAGGGGTGAAATTCGCCTATTGCAACGGCATGTGCAGCATTCGCAGGTGTGTTTCGGAGAAGGGGTACGAGACCTGCGGCGACTGTCCGTCGATGGAATGCTGCCCGATGGTCGGGGCCGTTTTGCGGCACGCGCCCGGTGCGAAGACAAACCTCCTTTCGGTCGGGCGCCTGTCCGGCAAGGAAAGGGGAGCTATTTAAACATTCAAGTATAAACATTTAAACAGAACGGATTATGGGAAATACACCGACGATTTTTTGGTTGATACCGGCTGCCGCACTCATAGCCCTGCTGTTCGCCTGGTATTTTTTCAGGCAGATGAAACGGCAGGACGAAGGGACGGAGCGCATGAAAGAGATAGCCCGGTACGTGCGTGAAGGGGCGATGGCCTATCTTCGGCAGCAGTATAAGGTGGTCGTTATCGTATTTATCGTCTTGGCACTCTTCTTCGCCTGGCTCGCCTTCGGATTGGGCGTACAGAACAAATGGGTGCCGTTCGCTTTCCTGACGGGCGGTTTCTTTTCGGGGCTCGCCGGTTTCATCGGTATGAAGACAGCTACCTATGCGTCGTCTAGAACGGCGTGTGCCGCCGACCGGTCGCTGAACCGGGGGTTGCAGGTGGCTTTCCGAAGCGGTGCCGTGATGGGGCTCGTGGTCGTGGGGCTGGGACTGCTCGACATTTCACTGTGGTATATCGTGCTGAACCATTTCGTCGATATGGAGGGGCCGCAGAAACTCGTGGTGATGACCACGACGATGCTGACTTTCGGTATGGGTGCCTCCACACAGGCCCTTTTCGCGCGTGTGGGCGGCGGTATCTATACCAAGGCGGCCGATGTGGGCGCCGACCTCGTGGGAAAGGTCGAGGCGGGAATCCCGGAGGACGACCCGCGTAATCCTGCGACGATAGCCGACAATGTGGGCGACAACGTGGGGGATGTGGCAGGTATGGGGGCAGACCTCTATGAAAGCTACTGCGGTTCCATCCTCGCTACCGCCGCGCTCGGTTCGGCTGCCTTCATGTTCAATCCCGAAGTACAGATGAAGGCCGTACTCGCTCCCATGCTGATAGCGGCCGTGGGGATTATCCTCTCCGTAATAGGCATCTTTACCGTCCGCACCAGGGAGGGGGCGTCTATGAAACAGCTTCTCCGTTCGCTCGGTTTCGGTGTGAATCTGAGCGCCGTGCTCATCGCAGTCGCTTCGTTCGCCATTCTCTATCTCCTCGATATGCCCAACTGGGGATGGATAGCCGGGTCGGTGGTGATAGGACTCATCGCCGGTGTCATCATCGGGCAGGCCACCGAGTATTATACCTCTCACTCCTACCGGCCGACCAGGAAGATTGCAAAGAGTGCCGAAACGGGACCGGCTACCGTCATCATATCCGGTATCGGGATGGGGATGATATCGACCGCCGTGCCGGTAATAACGATATGTTTCGCCATCGTGCTTTCTTTCCTGTGCGCCATTCGGTTCGATATTGCGGGGATGCTGACGGCAGGTAACCTGCAAACGGGGCTTTACGGCATTGCCATCGCCGCCGTGGGGATGCTCTCCACGCTCGGCATCACGCTGGCGACCGACGCTTACGGCCCGATAGCCGACAATGCCGGCGGCAACGCCCAGATGGCCGGACTCGGCGAGGAGGTGCGCCGCAGAACCGATGCGCTTGATGCGCTCGGAAATACGACGGCGGCCACCGGCAAAGGCTTTGCGATAGGTTCCGCTGCGCTGACCGCTCTGGCACTGCTCGCCTCCTATATCGAGGAGATAAGGATAGGTTTCGAACATCTCGGCCAGCAGACGTTCACGCTGTCGGACGGCGCCGTGGTGACGATAGCTGACGCCTCCATGCTGGATTTCATGGACTATTTCCAGGTGAACCTGATGAATCCGAAGGTACTTGTCGGGGTATTCGTCGGGGCGATGATGGCATTTCTTTTCTGCGGTCTTACCATGAATGCCGTAGGCCGTGCCGCACAGAGCATGGTGAATGAGGTGCGCCGCCAGTTCCGTGAAATAAAGGGTATCCTGACGGGCGACGCTACGCCGGATTATGCCCGTTGTGTGGCTATTTCGACCAAGGGGGCGCAGCGTGAAATGCTCTTCCCCTCGCTGCTCGCTATTCTCGTGCCGGTGGCCATGGGACTCGTATTCGGTGTGGCCGGCGTTATCGGGCTGTTGGTCGGTGCGCTCGGTTCGGGCTTCGTGCTGGCCATCTTCATGGCCAATTCGGGCGGAGCGTGGGACAATGCCAAGAAGTATGTGGAAGAGGGGAACATGGGCGGCAAGGGTTCCGATTCCCATAAGGCTACGGTAGTGGGCGATACCGTGGGCGACCCCTTCAAGGATACTTCGGGCCCGTCGCTCAATATTCTTATCAAGCTGATGAGCATGGTCGCAATCGTCATGGCCGGTCTGACGATTGCTTACAGCATATTCTGACCGGAAAGAGAGACCGGCAGGGCGGGTGGGTACGGGCGTATCCGCCCGTTTTCGTTGCGGCCGGCCACAATGAAAAGATTCCGGCGATACGAATTGCCGTGTCTGCCGTCCGGTTTGGCATAAAAAATGGAACTTTTTTGTTGTCTTCCTTTATAATATATTTGCATGTGAAATAAAGAATATCAATGTGGTGATGGGATATTTGCGAATTGCTGCGGTTTGTGCCGCATTTCTTTTATGTTCGGCGACGGCTTCCGCCCAACGGTTTCTGTGGAATGTCGATTTCGATTTCAAGTTCGATAACAAGGAGTATGCCGACGTGGAACACGATGCTTCCGTAACGAACTTCACGGCGAGACTTACGCCCCAGATAGGGCTCGGCTGGGGGCGGGGGAATGCCCTCATGGTGGGTGTGGATTTCCTGAACGACATGGGGCGGAATACCTATGTGGCGCGCGAGATGATAGTCTATTACAAATATCAGGATGACCGGTTCGGTGTCTATTTCGGGCGTTTCCCCCGGAGGAATCTTATAGGGACTTATTCCAATGCATTCTTCAGCGACTATATCTCCTATTACGACAGCAATCTCGACGGTTTGATGGGGCAGTACACCGGCAGCCACGGCTACGTGGAACTGGTGTTGGACTGGAACAGCATGCTCGTGGGCAACCAGCGCGAGAAATTCAGCATCTTTTCGGCGGGCCGGCTCAATTACGGGGCCTTTTACGGCGGCTACAATGCGCGGATGTACCACCATGCCGGCAGTGAAACGGTCCGGGGCGTAGTGGACAACATTCTCATTTATCCCTTTGCCGGAGCCGATTTCACGCACTATTTGCCGCAGTTCTCGGCGCTCTATTTCCAGGTCGGTTGGTTGCAGACTTTCCAAAACGACCGTGCCTATGTCGGACGGTATGTCACTCCGGGCGGTATTCAGTTGGAGGCTCGTGTGGAGCGTTGGGGGTTCGGCATATACAACAGCCTCTATCTCGGCGGCAATCTGATGCCCTATTACGAGAGTACGGTAGCGGGGCAGCCTGCTTATGGGCAGGGGCTCTATACCGGCGAACCTTTTTACCGGACGGACAAGGGCATTTATGACCGGCTCGAAATCTATTGGACGCATAAGTTTTTGTCTGATATCGCCTTGACCGTATCGGCCGTGCAGCATTACGACGGCGACGGTTGGGGCTGGCAGCAGAAACTGGAGCTGCAGATATATCTTTCCGACCGAATGTTCAGGAACTTCCGGAAACCGTCCGAGGAGTAGGAAGGGACAGTATGGAACGGGCATGGGCGCATCTCATTCGTGAAATGCGCTCATGCCCGTTCTCGGGTGGTACTTTGCGGTCGGGCGATGTGTGCGGTCGTATTTCCATGCCGGTTGATGGTGGCTGCGGTCTCGGCGGACGGGAAAGTGTTGCACGGGTCGTACTGCAACGGACAGGGCTTGGCGGTGTGAGCCGGCCGAAGCAGTGCGACGGATGTACGGGTGAGTGCGGAAATAGCGGCGACGGTACAAAAAAGAAAACGTGCTTTGTTGGAGAGCGGAGAAAATGGAAAAGCCCGGAGCCATCGGCTCCGGGCATATGTTTTCATATTGCGTTTCCCTTACTCTGCGGCCTCTGTCGCTGCGGTACCCTCTGTGGCGGGAGCGCTTTCAGCGGCGGGCAGTTCCGTTGCGGGTGCTACGGGAGCAACCGTGTTGGGAAGGGCGATTTCCCTTTCGGTAGTTATCTGCTCGAGCACTTTGTCGCCGGCACCCAAGGTATTCCTTCGGTGGGAAGACATGGCAATGGAAGCGAGGAGGCTGAGCACCACGATGGCAATGGCGAGTGCCCATGTCGAACGTTCGAGAAAATCGGCCGTCTGACGGACGCCCATCACCTGGTTGGATGCGCCGAAGTTGGCGGCCATACCGCCCTTCGGATTCTGTGCAAGTACGGCGAGAACCAACAGTATGCTCGCGATTATGATAAGTACGATTAGAAAGATGTACATTGTAGAGTTATTGTTTTTAGTTATTCTTTTTTAATCTTTTCTCATTTCCTGCCAGCGGATTCCGCCGACAGGGCCTTGTCAATAATCTCGGCAAAATAAACACTTTTTTCCGGATTTAACAAACTTAATCTCCTATATATTTCAACGGCAGGGTCTGTCAGTCCCTGTGCCAGATAGATGGCGGCCAACTCCTCCGTCAGCAGGTCGTCGGAGGGAAGTCCGCCTGCCTCCAGTCCGGAAATCTCCTCCGGGGTATGTTCGTCGGCCGTTATCCGGTGTTCGCCCGAACGCATGAACTCGTCGATGATTGACAATGTATCGTCCGCAGGGAGCGGTGCAGCCTCCTGCCGTTCGTCGGCCGTTTTCGGACAGCATTCGGCAGGACGGACAATCGCCGGTCTGTAACGTGACAGTATCGCCAGTCGGGCTGGTAGCTCTCGCCCGTCAGAGCAGCGTTCCAGCAACGGGAGGTCGAACCACGGGAACCTGCTCAGCAGGTCGTCTGCGCAAGGCGCAGGAATGTCCGTTCGCTCGGTCATGGCGCTACCAGTTCGATACTGCCGCATTGAAGATGTCGTCCACGAGCTGCGTCACCAATTCCGGAATGAGCGTCCCTTCCACTGACGAGAGGTCGTTTGAAGAGGGATATTCCTGGAAGGCGGAGAATGAACGGTTGAAATCGAAAGTCGGGTCGATACGGTTCGTGAACTTTACCTTGACCGTTATCGTCAGACGGTTCATGGCGGCCATGTCGTTGCTGGTTACGGCGACCGGCTGTACCGTATAGCTCGTGATTTCCCCCTCGAAGGCGAGGTCACCGTTTTCCGGAACGAGTTCGAGTTTCGTCTGGTTGGTGAATCGCGTCTGCAGTTCGTCCGTGAGCGTGGAGCTCAGCGTAGGCGATACGAGCGTGGCGTTGTTCGGGAAATAGGGAATGCTGACCGTTTTGGCATTGGCCGGGATGGAGGCGCCCGAAAGGGAGTAGGTGACCTTGCAGCCGGTCAGTGCACATGCGGCGATGCAGATAGCCGCCGTTAAGAATCTTCTAATATTCATTGATGCCTAATTCTTTGATTTTCCTGTACAGTGTCCGTTCGGATATGAAGAGGTCTTTCGCGGCCTCTTTGCGGCGTCCGTTGTGTTTGCGCAAAGCCTTGACGATGGCGTTGCGGAGTACCTCCTCCTTGGTGAGTTCTTTTTCCGGTTCGGTCACCTCCTCGCTTTCGGCATAGTTCGGGGCCTGCGTCTGTTCCTGCGAGGCTGGAATGATGTTGGCCGCCTGAAGGAAGCCCGCGATACGCTCGGCCTGCTCGGGGGTGCTTCGGCCGGAGAGGAGTTCGTGCAGCATTCCCTTGATGTCGGACATCTCGGTCCGCATGTCGAACAGCATTTTGTAGAGCAGTTCCCGTTCAAAATCGCCCGACTGGGCATGCTGTCCGCCTACGTAGACCGGGACAGTCGTCTGACTGCCGTCGTCCGGCAGGTATTTCTTCAGCACCTCGGCGGTAATCACGCGCGACTCTTCGATGGCGGATATCTGTTCGGCCACATTCTTCAGCTGGCGTATGTTGCCCCTCCAGTAGTAGTTTTCGAGCATCGTCCGCGCCTGTGCGTCCAGCGTTATCGGGGGCATGCGGTACTGGATGGCGACATCGGAGGCGAATTTACGGAACAGGGTGTAGATATCCTCCTTGCGTTCGCGCAGGGCGGGAACATATATCGGTACCGTGTTGAGCCGGTAATAGAGGTCTTCCCGGAAGCGTCCCTCCTTGATGGCCGTCTGCAGGTTGATGTTGGTCGCCGCCACGACGCGTACGTTCGTCTTCTGCGTCTTCGACGAACCGACACGGATGAACTCTCCCGTTTGGAGTACGCGCAGCAGGCGCACCTGGGTGGAGTGGGGAAGTTCGGCTACCTCGTCGAGAAATATCGTACCTCCGTCGGCCTCTTCGAAGTATCCCTTGCGGGACTCCGTCGCACCCGTGAAGGAGCCTTTTTCATGGCCGAATAGTTCCGAATCTATTGTGCCTTCCGGTATGGCACCGCAGTTCACTGCGATGTATTTGTTGTGTTTCCTGGCGCTGTAGGCGTGTATGACCTGCGGGAAGAACTCCTTTCCCACGCCGCTCTCTCCCGTTACGAGTACCGAAAGGTCGGTCGGTGCCACGCGCAAGGCTATTTCCAGAGCCCTGTCCATGGCTTCGCTGCTGCCTATGATGCCGAAACGCTGTTTTACAGCAATAAGGTCCATGCTTTTATCTCCTTATGTATGAAATCTTCAAATCGTGTGTATCGCCCTGTCGTGCTGTCGGACAGAAAAGGAAGCATGCCGAATATTGGGACCTTTGCCCGTAGCGGCTTTGTCCTTTCACTGTCTGGTTTCGCGCGACCGGCCGGATGTCATTCCGCCTCTGCGGCCTGTTCCGCTGCCTGTCCGCTGGCGTCCATTTCGATGAGGATGCCCTCCTTGACGGCATTGATGTCGCGGTTGGCGAGGAAACCGTAAACGAGTACGCCTATCGCGATGGCGAATGCGATGATTGCGATGACGAGCACCGCATCCGGCCGTTTTTTGGGCTTGCCGGGCCGCCGGATATGGATTTGAGGCGTATATTCCGTTGTTCCGTCATTCCCGGAAGAGGAGGGCGCCGTCGCTGTCGCGGCAGGTATTGCTGCCGGTGATACGGAGCGCGTCTTGTCCGGCAGACTTTCGGAAAGCGGTTGTTGATGTTCCGCGGTCTCTTCGTCGTCCGGCTCCCGGTCACCGTAGAGCGCACTGCGCAGCCGGCTCTTGCCGTAGCGTCCGTAGGTCGGTGCGGGGGTGTGGACTGCCTCCTGCCGGACTCCTTCGTGCGGGACGACCTCTTCCTGTCCGATACAGGCCGGGGTCTCCTGCGGCCGTTCTTCCGCATTCGGGTCGGTTGGCCGGGGGGTGTCTGCCGTCTGTGCAACGCCCTCTTCCGTGAGAACGTCCGCCGCCGCGGGGGGCTCCGTCTGCCGAATCGGTTCGGATTCCGTTTGCTGCGATACCGTCCCGTTCTGCGGTTCGACCGCATAATTGCCTGCAGCGGTTCGGACGATGGTGCCGACCCCTTCGACGGTCATCCGTCCTGTTCCGGCGAGTTTCCGGTTCAGGGCTGCCGCATAGGCTTCGACGAGTTTGCGTGCGGCCTCGGGCGCGATGCCCTGCGATGCTGCGAGCGCTGCGGTCAGCCTGCCGTCGTCCGTCCGGAGCAGTTCCGTGAATACGAGCTCTCCGGATTCGCGCCTGATGAAAGTCCCGCAGCCTGGTATGATGACCTTGCGGGCGCCTCCGTCCAGTATGCCTCTTATTGCCTCTCCGACCATATTCCTCTCGAAATGATTTGCCCAAAATTAGGGATTTTTTCACTGAAATGCGGTATGCATTGCGGTAAAAACGATATTGCCTGCCGAAATAGTTGATAAATAGAAAAAGAATCGCTTGCTTTGTATCCGCGATTGCGTGCAATCCGTCCGGGCTACTTCGGCCGGAAAAGACCGAAGTAGGCGAGCCGGATTGTCGATTTTACCGGTAATAATCTGCGATGAGATGAAAAACAAGTACATCGACCTTATCGAACAGACGTTCGAGTTCCCACAGGATGAATTTACGGTGGAGGATAACGAACTCTACTTCCACGAAGTCCCTCTGATGGATATTATCAAGCAGTATGGGACGCCGCTGAAAATCTCCTATCTGCCGAAGATATCGCAGCAGATAAACCGTGCCAAGCGCATGTTCAACGTGGCGATGGCCAAGGTCGATTACAAGGGTTCCTACAATTACTGTTACTGTACGAAAAGTTCGCATTTCTCTTTCGTGCTGGAAGAGGCCCTGAAGAACGAGATAAATCTCGAGACATCGTCGGCCTACGACATCCATATCATCAATGCGCTTTATGAGAGCGGATTGATTAACAAGGACATTTACATCGTATGCAACGGGTTCAAGCGTCCGCAGTATGTGGAGAACATCGCCAACCTGATAAACAGCGGTTTCACCAATACCATTCCGGTGATAGACAATAAGCAGGAGCTCGACCTGTTGGACATCATCGAGAAGCCGTGTCAGATAGGAATCCGCATCGCGGCGGAGGAGGAACCGAAGTTCGATTTCTACACCTCGCGCCTCGGTATCCGCTACAACGATATCATACCTTATTATAAGGAACGGATAAAGAACAACAAGAAGGTGAAGCTCAAGATGCTCCACTTCTTCATCAATACCGGTATCAAGGATACGGCCTACTATTGGAACGAGCTGCACAAGTGCATCCAGGTCTACTGCGAACTGAAGAAACTTGCGCCGGAACTCGATTCGCTGAACATAGGCGGCGGTTTCCCGATAAAGAATTCGCTCGCCTTCGACTACGATTACGAGTATATGACCGAGGAGATTGTGGCGCAGATTAAGAATGTCTGCAATGCCAACGGGGTGGAGGAGCCGAATATCTTTACCGAGTTCGGTTCGTTCACGGTAGGCGAGAGCGGTGCCGCCCTCTTCTCCATCATCAATCAGAAGCAGCAGAACGACCGGGAGAGCTGGTACATGATTGACAGTTCTTTCATGACGACGCTGCCGGACATCTGGGGCATCAACCAGCGTTATCCGCTGCTCGCCATCAATAATTGGGACAAGGAGTACCAGCGGGTGTTCCTCGGCGGGCTTTCGTGCGACAGCGAGGACTATTACAGCGGCGAAGCCCACTCCAACGCCGTCTTCCTTCCGAAGCTCACACCCGGTGAGACGCAGTATATCGGTTTCTTCCATACGGGGGCTTATCAGGAGTCGCTCGGCGGCTTCGGCGGCATCCAACACTGTCTGATACCTGCACCCAAGCATATCATCATCGACCGCGACAAGGGTGATAACGAATATTATACCCGCCTCTTTGCCAAGGAGCAGAGCTACCGTTCGATGATGAGGATACTCGGATACTGATACGCTGCCGTGTGTTTGTATGCTTCAAGGCTGCCGGGAACACTTCCCGGCAGCCTTTTGGTTTCCGTCATGGCGGATGGACGGCCCGTTTCGTTGCGCAGCATCTGCGTTGCTGCATTTGTAGGGGAATGCCGGATTGTCCGACCGGAATGTAATGAGTAGGTATCTTGTGTGTTTTTAGGTGAATTTGATATTGTAAAATAAACTTAAATTGACTTAAAAATAAAAAATGTTATAAAAATGATTTTTAAAAAATAAAAAACATTATCTTTGTGCTGTAAATCATCTTTAGTGGATAAAACGGAAAAGAATGATAAAGGTTTTGAAGTTCGGCGGTACCTCGGTCGGCAGTGCTGCCAATATGAGGAGAGTGGCCGACATCATCGTGCGCGAGGGGGCGTCGGTGACGGTGCTGTCGGCGATGTCCGGTACGACGGACACCCTGCAAAGAATAGCGTCGTTCGCGGCGGCAGGCGGCTGCGAAGAGGAGATTGCACTGCTTCTGGCCGGTCTGAAACGTAAATATGTACGGTGTGCCGGGGAGCTGCTTTCCGACGGATATGCCGATGCGTCGGCGGCGGTAGAGCGTACGATGGAGCGGGTGGCGGCGGAGGCTGCGGCCTATGCGGGCGAAGTGTCGCAGCGTACCATCATCGCACAGGGCGAACTGCTGACTACCGCCCTCTTTACCCTTTATATGAAAGAGCGCGGCTGTCGGGCCGAACTGCTCCATGCCCCGGCTTTCATGTACGGCGGCGAAGTGCGCGTGGACGGCGGAGTGTTGCGGCAGTCGGTGGCCGATGCTGCCCGAGGTGTGTATTATATTACGCAGGGTTTCATCTGTACCGGGCCGGACGGTCGGCTCGATAACCTCGGTCGCGGCGGCAGCGATTACAGTGCCGCCCTGATAGGAGCGGCGCTCGGTGCCGGCGAGGTACAGATATGGACCGATATCGACGGTATGCACAACAACGACCCGCGGTACGTGGAGGGGACATTCCCCATCCGCCGGATGAATTTCGATGAAGCGGCCGAACTCGCCTATTTCGGAGCGAAGATACTGCATCCCTCCACCATCCAGCCCTGCAAGGACCGGGGCATTCCCGTATTGCTGAAGAACAGCATGGCGCCCGATGCGCCCGGTACGGTTATATCCGACGCGGAGGTCGGCGGTCATGTTTACCGTGCCGTGGCGGCGAAGGACGGCATCACGGCGGTACGGATTTACTCTGCCCGGATGCTGATGGCCTACGGTTTTCTGCGCAGGGTATTCGAGGTATTCGAGAAGTATCGGACGCCGATAGACATGATAACGACTTCGGAGGTGGCCGTATCGCTGACGGTGGACAGCGACTGCCGGCTGCCGGAGATAATCGCCGAGCTTTCCGAACTGGGGACGGTGGAGGTGGATACGGGCAACTCCATCGTCTGCATCGTGGGTCGTCTGGACCATGCGGAACATGGGCGTGCACGGGAAATCATGGAAGCTGCGGGCGACGTACCGCTCAAGATGATTTCCTACGGTGCGAGCCACCGGAGCATCGCTCTGCTGACCGATACGCGCAACAGGACGCGCCTGTTGCGGAATCTTAACGACAAACTGTTCGGAAAGGATGCTGAGTAGGGAGGTAAAGGAGCGGCTCAGGGAGTATGAGACTCCCTTTTATCTGTACGACATGGAGCTGCTGCGTCGGACGGTGGAGTGTGCGTTGCGTGAGGCCGACCGTTACGGATATCGGCTGCACTATGCCATGAAGGCCAACAATGACCGCCGTATCATGGAGTTCATCGCTTCGTGCGGCATGGGGGCCGACTGCGTGAGCGGCAACGAGGTGCGCCGGGCCATAGAGACGGGCTTCGCCCCGAAGGACATCGTCTATGCCGGTGTGGGGAAAAAGGACAGCGAGATAATCTATGCGCTGCGGCAGGGTATATTCGCCTTTAACTGCGAATCGAAAAACGAACTCGTCGTGATAGATGCGCTTGCACGGGAACTCGGCGTGGTCGCCGACGTGGCGCTGCGGATAAATCCCGACATCGACCCCCACACCCACAGTTATATTACTACGGGCCTTTCGGAGAACAAGTTCGGAATCTCGCCCCGGGAGATAACGGATGTGGTGGGAATGCTGGGCGACCTGCGCAACATCGACATCATGGGACTGCATTTCCATATCGGTTCCCAGATAACCGACCTGGGGGTCTTCGCGGAGCTCTGTCGGAAGGTCAATGCTTCCTACCGGTGGTTTACCGAGGAGGGGTTCCGCATCACCGACGTGAATGTGGGCGGCGGACTCGGTGTGGATTACGATGTTCCCGAGATGCATCCCGTTCCGGATTTTGCGGCCTATTTCGCCGTTTTCGCGCAGGGCCTCGACCTGCCCGCGTCGGTCGGGGTACACTTCGAGCTCGGACGCTCGCTCGTGGCACAATGCGGCGAACTCATCTCCACGGTACTCTTTACGAAGGTGAGCGGTCTGGGGGACGACATTGCCCTGATAGATGCGAGCATGACCGAACTCCTCCGGCCGGCCCTCTACCATTCCCGCCATGCGATAGAGAACCTGACCGGTACGGGGCCGGAGCGTGCCTATACGATAGGGGGAACGGTGTGCGAGTCATCGGATATCTTCGCCCGCGACCTTTCCCTGCCCGAACTCAGGCGCGGCGACCTGCTTTCGATAAAGACGGCCGGAGCTTACGGTGCCGCAATGGCCTCGCGCTACAATCTGCACAACCTGCCGCAGGCGGTCTTCAGCGACGAGTTGTGACCCGTCCGCCGTTGCCATGCGAAGGGGCGTTTCCTGTCGGGAAGCGCCCCTTCGCATGCCGCGGTTGGGAAAGAAAGAGGAAAAGTCGGCCGGTAAAACGTTCTCGGATGAGGTGTTATTGCGTAGAAAATAGTATATTTGGGTTGAAATATATTGTTTTCGGGTGCGAGGCTGGTTGGTCAAAATCGTTGCGGCGGCATGGGCGTCCCTTTGCTGCATGGCATTGTCTGCACAGGAACCTGCGGACGATGAACCTTACTACGACCCTTTTGAAGACGATTTCCGGGAGATAACGGTCGATACGGCCCTTTTCTATTCGCCCCTCGGTGACGGGAGTACGCTCTTCGCGCAGATGTCGCGTTACGGTTTCGGATTCACTTCCTACCGTTCCCGCGGGCTGGACGAACGTTTCGCCCGCGCTTCGCTCGCAGGACTGGAGCTATCCTCCGGCCTCGGACGCTATCCCGATTACCATCTCTATACGGCGCTGGGCGCTCTTGCTCCGCAGGAGTCGCGTATCTACGGTGCTTCCGTTGCCGGAACCTACTCGCCGCTCTATACCGATTTTTACGACATACGGGCTTCGCTGGCCATGCAGGGCGTATCGGCTACCTACACCTTTTCGCAACGGCGTTACCGTAACGGGATGCGCCTGCGTGCGGCCGGAGAAGCGGGGCGGGGATGGTACTATGCGGTCTCGGCCCGCGGCCGCTGGGGGGAAGACGCGTTCGTAAAGGGGGTGTTCACCGACTCCTTCATGGCTTCGGCGTCCGTCGAAAAGCGTTTTCAGTCGGGCGCATCCCTGTCGCTGTTTCTGATGGCGGCCCCTCAGGAGCGTGGCATGAAGGGGTGGACGGAGCGTGAGGCGTATGTGCTGACGGGGAATAATCTCTACAATCCCTATTGGGGCCCTTTTCAGGGAAAGGTGCGCAATTCGCGTGTGCGGCGCGATTTCGCTCCGCTGGCGGCGGTGAATTTCGGCATTTCCGACCGGAACGGTGTGTATTATTCGGTTTCCGTCGGCTGCCGTTATGGATTCAGGGGGCGCAGCGGGCTGTCGTGGTCGGATGCATCCTCTCCTGCCCCTGATTACCATGGCAACCTGCCGGGTCATCGGACCGAACCGCATGTGATTGCCGCGCTGGAGGAGGCGTGGCGTTCGGGCGATGAACGGGTGACACAGGTGGACTGGACGGGCCTGTACGATGCCAATCTCTTTTCACCGGGAGGGGCTGCGCTTTACCTTGCCGACCGGCGGATGGAGCGCGTGGAGGGGTGGCAGGCCGCTTTCTCCGCGACGGCTCCGGAACGGGACGGTTTCCGGTGCGATTACGGCTTCCGTCTGCGTCGGGACCGGAGCAACTTCTACCGGGAGGCGGCCGACCTGCTCGGTGCGGTTTTCGCCTATAACCGCGACCCCTTTACCGGGGTGGAAAGCGACGTGCGGAAACCGGGACGAAGGGTGGGCCCCGGCGACCGGTACGACTACGATTACGACATCCTCCGCCGTGAGGCCGTACTCTTCGGGGCGGGCCACTATCGGTACGGACGTTTCGGGCTCTCGTTCGGGGCCGAACTTTCGTTCGCCGACCTGTGCAGGGTGGGACATTACGAGAAGGCGACGCTGCCCGGCAGCCGGTCGTACGGCTCCTCCGCCGTGTGTGGTTTCACACCGTACAACGTGTATGTTTCCGCCCGCTATGGTTTCACGGCACGCCATCGTCTCCGTGCGGAGGTGTTCGCCGGCGAATACATGCCCTGTTATGAGGATATCTTTCTCTCGCCCGATTACAGCAATGCGCTGGCCGGGGGCATCCGGTCGGAACGGGTGGCCGGCGTGCAGGCAGAGTACAGGGTACCGCTGGCGTGGTTCGCCGTGGCCGAGTTGGCTGGGTACCTCGTACATACGCACGGCGCCATGCAGGTGGACCGCTATTACGACGACCTGTACAGTGCTTATTGCGATATGGTGATGTCCGGCATCACGCGGCTCGATTGGGGTGTGGAGGCGGGAGTACGCATCGAACTGGCCGAGCGGCTCGTGCTGCTGACGGTCTTGTCGGTGGGAAACAACATCTATCGCGGCGAGCCTGAGGTCGCGGTTTACGAGGATGCTTCCGGCCGGCTGCTGCTCGGGGGCGACCGGGCACGGTTGGACGGTTTCGTGCATTCGGCCACTCCGCAAACGACGGCTGCCGCTGCGCTGAATTACAGTACGGCCTCGCAGTGGGGCTTCACGCTCGAAGGGATGTATGCCGGAAGACGCTACGTGACGGTGAATCCGCTGCGGCGTACCGACCGCTTTCTCTATCTGGTCTCTTCGCCGGAGGAGCGGCAGGCGTGTTTCCGGCAGGAGCGGCTGCCCGATGCGTGGGTACTGAACGTCGGAGTGACGAAGGGGTTCACCCTCTTCGGAGTGCGGGTGTTCGCCAGCCTGTCGGTAGACAATCTGCTCGACCGGCGCGACATCGTTTACGGAGGCTATGAACAGATGAGGTTCGACGAATATACGGCGGCGGACGGGAGGAACGCTTACCGTCCGTTCCCGGCGCGTTACAGCTATGCCTATCCCCGGACATTCCTCGCCTCGCTGACAGTCAGTTTTTAGCGTTATGAAAAAGATTTTCGTATGTATTCTGTCTGGAGTGCTGACCGTTGCTTGTGGCTACGACCGTTTCGGTACGCTCGGCCCCGGCGACCTGGAGGGGAGCGGTACGCTTCCCGATGCCGACCTCGCCCTGCTTCGTGAACATTTTTACGGCGACCCCTTTGTGGTGCAGGAGGATTTGACGGTCGGCGGTTATGTGGTGTCCGACGACCGGGCCGGGAATTTCTTCCGTAGTTTCATTATCGACGACGGAAGCGGTGCCGTCGAGATACGGGCCGGATTTTACGACCTGCATGCCTATTGTCAGCGCGGCCGCCGGATAGTTATCCATGCCCGTGGGCTGGCGGTGGGGATGTACAACGGCGTGGTGCAGCTCGGGGCGGGCGTGAACGACTGGTCGGCCTATCGGGTGGAGGAGTTCGGTTCACGTGTGCTGCTCGACCGCTGCATGGAGCGCGATACGCTTTTCCGGGAAGTACCTCCGCTGGAGCCTGGTATCGGCGGGCTGGAGGAGCGGTATTGCGGTCGTCTTGTCCGGATAGCGGAGGTCTGCCGCTCGGGCGGACCGGTGACGTGGGCGGATACGGGGGCCGAGTCGGGGATGCCGGCCACGGGAACGGTCTGGTTCCGGGATGCTGCCGGGGATTCGGTGGCGGTCGTGACGAGCGGTTACGCTTCGTTTGCAGGGGATACCGTTCCGGCCGGGCGGGTGACCCTGACGGGAATATTGATGTATGGAAAATTCGGCGGGACGCGCGAGGTCTTCGCCCTGAAGTTGAGGGACGGGAATGATGTGGAGATGTAGCTGGCCGGCGGTGGCCGCCGTGCTGCTCCTGAGCGGATGCAGCTATCCGGAAAGAGGCCGGGTACCGGAGGAGGAAGAGGGCGGTGCGGCCTCTTCGGTCGTGACGGTGGAGTACCTGAAATCGCATTATCGGGGATACCCCTATACGTTCACGGAGAGTTACCGTATCCGGGGCTGTGTGGTGAGCAGCGACCGGTCGGGCAATTATTACAAGACACTCGCCGTGCTGGACGGGAGCGGAGCCATAGAGCTGAAGCTCGACAGCGAGCGGCTGTTCGAAACCTATGCCATGGGGTGTCTGGTGGATGTGTCGTGTAACGGACTGACATTGGGCGCGTATGGCGGCTGCCTTCAGTTGGGGACGGCTCCGTCGCAGGGGTATGAAACGGGATATGTGGACGAGGCGGATATTCCGGGGGTGGTGCGTATCGTAGGAATGGCCGAGGAGGCGGTAGAGCCGCAGGCGCGGGAGATTGCCGCCTTGCGGCCGGAGGATGTCGGCCGGTTCGTTTCGTTTGACGGGGTACAGTTCGTGGCGGGAGGCCGTGCGGCGTGGTGCGACCGGGATGCGGACGATGCGTCGGGGTTTGCCGATACCGACCGGTATGTGGTGGACCGGTCAGGGAATCTGCTCGCTGTCCGTACATCGCGCCGTGCCGGTTTCGCTTCGTGGCCGCTTCCGGCCGGAAGCGGCAGGATAGAGGGGATGCTCTCTGTCTTTGACGGACACTACCGGTTGCGCGTTATCCGTCCCGACCTGCTCTATTCCGATATGGCGGAGGAACGGTTTTGAAGCAGCGGGAGCGTATCAGGGCTTGCGGTCGTTGGTGTGCCGCAGGGTTTCCCACAGTGCATCTTTGAGCTGGGGGATGTTATAGCCGCTGACTGAGGAGATGAAAACGGTGCGTATCCCTTCCGGCAGTTGTTCCCGAAGCGCTGCCAACTCTTCTTCTCCTGCCGTGTCGCATTTGGTGACGGCCAGCAGACGCTCCTTGTCGAGCAGTTCGGGATTGTACTGCGTCAGTTCGTTGAGCAGGATGCTGTATTCGTTGCGCAGGTTTTCGCTCGTGGCCGGAATCATGAAGAGCAGGATGGAATTGCGTTCGATGTGGCGGAGGAAGCGTGTGCCCAGTCCGCGCCCCTCGTGGGCCCCTTCGATGATGCCGGGAATGTCGGCCATCACGAACGAACGGCCGTCACGTACCTCCACGATGCCGAGATTGGGTTCCAGCGTGGTGAAGGCGTAGTCGGCTATCTTGGGTTTCGCGGCCGATACTACGGAGAGCAGCGTGGATTTGCCGGCGTTCGGGAATCCGACCAGCCCCACGTCGGCGAGTACCTTCAGTTCCAGAATGAACGCCCCTTCCTGTCGGGGTTCGCCCGGTTGAGCGTAGCGCGGCGCCTGGTTGGTCGATGTCTTGAAGTGCCAGTTGCCCAGACCGCCCCGTCCGCCGGGGAGCAGGACGAGTTCCTGACCGTCTTCCGTCACTTCGCCTACGATTTCGCCTGTGTCGGCGTTGCGGGCCACGGTGCCGAGCGGTACGGGTATCACGGCATCTTCGCCGCTCTTTCCCGAAGAGCGGGCGCCGGAACCCGCTTCACCGTCCTTGGCGAATACGTGCCGCTGGTATTTCAGGTGTATCAACGTCCAGTACTGGCTGTTGCCGCGCAGGACGACGCTGCCGCCCCGTCCGCCGTCGCCGCCGTCGGGCCCGCCGAAAGCGACGAATTTTTCGCGCCTGAAATGAGCCGAACCGGCCCCTCCCGCCCCCGAACGGGCGAATATCTTGACGTAATCTACGAAGTTCGATGATGCCATACGCTTCTTTTTTCCGTCTGCAAAGGTAGCAAACTATCCGTGCATGCACAAATACGGGGCCGTTCCGTCGCGGCGGAGGGAATTGGAACCGTATTTGCGTTATCTTTGCAAAGGCCCCGAAGGGCCGTAACGCAAAATGTTCCGACTATGCACAGGTCAGGTTTCGTCAATATCATAGGCAACCCCAATGTGGGGAAATCGACGCTTATGAATGCGCTCGTGGGAGAGCGTCTTTCCATCATCACCTCCAAGGCACAGACTACGCGCCACCGGATAATGGGTATCGTGAACGGCGACGATTTCCAGATTGTCTATTCCGATACGCCCGGTATCCTGAAGCCCAGTTACCGGCTTCAGGAGTCCATGATGAAGTTCGTCGCCGGGGCGCTGAAGGATGCCGACGTCATTCTTTACGTGACCGATACGGTGGAGCGGGGCGACGAAACTTCGCAGCGGATAGTGGACGGTATCGCCGCGAGCGGCATTCCCGTCATCGTGGTCATCAACAAGATTGACCTTACCTCCCAGGAGGCGCTGGAGGAACTCGCGGCACGGTGGCGGGCGCGGCTGCCGGAGGCCGAGGTGGTTCCCGTATCGGCGTTGAACGGGTTCAACATAGGAGGGCTGTTCGACCTGATTCTCGCCAGGCTTCCCGAAGGGGAACCTTATTATCCGAAGGATACGCTGACCGACCGGACGATGCGTTTCTTCGCTTCGGAGATAATCCGCGAGAAGATATTCCTCAACTATCAGAAGGAGATTCCGTACAGTGTGGAGATAGCGATAGACGAGTATCGGGAGGAGCCTGGTCTCGACCGCATTTCGGCTACCGTTTATGTGGCTCGCGAGTCGCAGAAAGGCATCCTCATCGGACATAAGGGCGAGATGCTGAAGCGGGTGGGGACGGCCGCACGCATCGAACTCGAAAAGTTTCTCGGCAAGAAGGTGTTCCTGCAGCTTTACGTGAAGGTGAGCGACAACTGGCGGGATTCCGACAGCCAACTCCGTCGCTTCGGCTATTCGGAATAGCGTCGGAAGCTGCCGGTCCGTCGGTCGGCGGGGAGCAGTGAAGGCGGTATACGGAAAAAGAAGGAGGGAACAGCAGGCTGTTCCCTCCTTTGTTTGATACGGTACTGCCGTTTAGTGCTTGTACTGGCCGGTAATCTCTATCGTCGTACCTACGGTGGCATCGGTCGCTACCGTAGCCTTGGTGATGTGGAGCATGTAATATACATCTTCGTTGATAACGCCGAGTACCACGTCGTAGTCCTGTCCCTTGTCGGCACTGATACCGGTGTAGGCTTTCATGTCGGAAGCCTTGTCGATGGCTTCTTTCAGGGCCTCCTGGGTCGTGATATTGCTCCAGTCGGCAGCGGCGAGTTCCACGAATTTCGATGCGCCGTCTTTCTGAAGCGATACGTTGGTGGCTGCCAATACGTTTTCAGGCCATTTCAGTCCGAATTTGGAGAGGTCGCCCGTGGCTGCCTGTCCGCCCACACGCTTGAAGGAGAAGGCTGCTGCGGCTGAGAGGTCCGTCTCCCCCGGTTCCTCGGGAGTGGGGTCGTCCTTGGCGGGCGTGTCGAACGACTGGCTTTTGGTTCCGCCGTTGGAACCCTTTACCGTAGCCGAAAGCGTTATCTTGCTTACGCGCGTTCCCTCTGCTTCCACCGGAACGGTCAGCTTCACGGTCCATTCGTAATTCTTGCCTTTTGTGATGTCGAGGTCCTGGTCGGGGATGCTGATGGTGGTCGAGCCGTAAGTGTAGCTTGCGGTCATCTCTTTCAGCGAGGAGGTCTGGGCGCACGTTACGTCGAAACGGCCGAAGAAGGTGCCGTCGGTACGCTCTTCGAGGGTTACTTTTTCAAAAGAGGGATAGACGATTTCGTCGGTACCGCTCTGGTCGCACGAGGTCAATCCGAGTCCTGCGATTGCGAAGATTGCGAGGAGGGTTGTAAGCTTTTTCATTTCAATTCGTCGGTTTTTGATTTGAAAATTAATAATCGGTTTGCAAAAGTAATATATTTTCGTTTGGTTGGATTCGGCTCTTCGGGAATTATCTTGTTTGGAAAGCGGTCTCCGTATCTCTTTGTTGTCCGGGTCGTATCGAGTGCGTTACATAATATCGCTCCCGGCTTTCATCGTCGGAATAAAGGGACTGTTCTTTTTATACATACTATTTTTTCAAAAACCGTGCAAAAGAGAGTGTCGGCGGACTTATTGGCAGAAGTTGCGGACAGTGTGCCGGTTGGTCTGACGAAAAGTCATGGAACGGCCGGCGGGTGGGCTGCGGGTATTCTTCCCCGGGCTGTCGGTTCCTGCTTTGTCGCCGGGACGGCGATAAAAGCGGTGCTGCGATATGTAATTGTCAATTATTTTCTATTTTTGTGCATGCAAAAGTGTCCCGAACGCCTTCCTGCGGGAAGCGTGCGACGGATGAAAAGGGAATGCAGTGAGAATCTGCAACAATACCCATTGCTGTGAGTTCCTGCTCCGGAAGGAGTAAAAGGGGTTTCGCAATCAATTGCCACTGGCTTGCCGAAGTCGGGAAGGCGCGGAACCGGAACGAGTCAGAAGACCTGCTTTGTGCATAGATACCGATTGGCTGCCCGGGGGATTGCGGGCGAAAATCAAAAAGACGATTCTCGATTTTTCCGTTCAGTTTATCCGGATTTCGGAGTGTTTTTGATTGTTCGTCGTGGCTGCGTATCCCTGTCGGCCGGGTCGGTTCGGGACAGATGGATTGTTTAACCTTTTAAAATTAAAAGCATGAAGAACATTGTCGAGTATGAGGCACCTGCAATCGAGGTATCGGAGGTGCGGCTGGAGTGTGGCATCGCCGCGAGTATCCGGACGGAGGATTATGTTGAAACGGAAGGAGTTTGGTAATTGAAAAGTCAGAAAATGATGAAAAAGAGAATCATGATAGTTGCGCTCGCAGGCGCGGTACTTGCGGGCTGTTCCGAAGATTTCATGTCGGAAGCGGTATTGCAGCCTGAAGTTCCTACCGTGCGGCTGGCGGTAGATCATGCCGAGACACGCGCATCGCTCGATGGAGTCTCCGTATCGTGGGAAGCCGGGGATAAAATCAGTGTGAACGGGACGACCTATACCCTGCAGGGGAGCGAATCGGAAGGTTGGTATGTCGATGTGGCGGAGGCTGCCTCTTACGAAGCCGTTTATCCGGCCTCGGCGGTGCGGTCGGACGGTTTGTTGATGCTTCCTGCCGTCCAGCACTATACGGCCGGTTCGTTCGATGCGGCGGCGCATCTGATGACCGCTTCGGCGCAGTCGGTCGGCGAAGGGTTGCAGTTCAGGAATCAGTGTGCCCTGCTGAAACTCTCCCTCACGGGGGCAGCGACGGTGGAGCGTATCGTGCTGACCGGCAATAACGGCGAATATCTGGCCGGACCGGGCGAGAGGAACGATACGGCGGGCATGGTACCCGACCAGACTTCGATGGAAGCCGTGCGGTGGATACGTCTCGATTTCGACGAAGGAGCGGCGCTTACTTCCGAACCGCTGGTATGTTATCTGGTCGTGCCCGTGCAGGAATTTGCGAAGGGATTCTCGCTCGAAATCCATACTTCCGACGGAATGATGATGGAGCAGAGCACCGCTTCGTTGCAGCGGTTGGTCCGTTCGGGTATCTTGTCGATGCCCGCCTTCGAGGTGAAGGGGACGATGCGTGTACTTACTTTTGAGGATGAAGACGCTCGTTTCGAGGCCTATACCATTTCCGGTTGCGGAAAAACCGTTGCGACTTGGAGTGAATTGATTGATTCACCGCAATATGGCGGTCCACTGACCTACAACGATTTTGCAATTACGGGGTATAAATGGCACGATGCGGGCAATACGGAGCTGGCGTCGGAGATTATTGACGGAGGGCCTTTCTGGAACGGAGGACACGTGCTCTCGAATTATTTTGCGGCCGATTTCAAAGGGTTGACCTATACGGAACAACTGACCGTTTCGACCGGAACGACCGGGGCGGCAGGTCATGGCGGTTCGGCTAACTTCTGTGTACAGAACGGATATGTAGATGAAACGTCGTATAAAACCGTCCTTCCGTCGTTCTACTTTGCCGACGGCAAGGCCCGGGTTGTCGACCACATGTACGTCGTAAATACCTGCTATACACTCAATTCGCTCTATTACGGCGACTCTTTCGCTAAGCCGGCAACCGCGGATTCGTGGTTTAAAATCGTCGCTTACGGCTACGATGCGGATGGCCGGACGACCGGTTCCACCGAATGCTTCCTGTGTAATGGTTCAGCCAATATCGTCGAAGAATGGACCAAATTCGATTTGTCGGTATTGGGCTCTGTCACGAAGATAGAGTTCAATATCATGGGCAGTTCCGACCTTTGCGGAGACTACGGATTGAATACGCCTGCCTACTTCGCTTACGACGACGTGGCGGTACGGTTCGAATAACCGGTGGCTCGAACATCGGAAAACCGGGGCGGCGCCTATTAGCGCCGCCCCGGTCGTGTATCGGCCTGTGATGCCAGACGTGCGGATGACTCTCCTTTCCTGCCTGCCGGAGTTGTCCGGCGCCGGGGCCCCGGTTGGATATCGGTGAAAGTCTCTGCAATTTATTGTTAAGCGGCTCGCCGGAGCCCGGAGATTATTTGTGGCGCGTATAGTTCTTGGCCAGGCCGCCTTCCGCGGTTTCGCGATAGAGGCTCGGCATGTCGAGACCGGTCTCGTTCATCACCTTCACCACTTTGTCGTAATTCACCATGTGATTGCCGTCGGAGAGGGTGGCATAGAGGTTGGCATCGAGAGCCCGTGCGGCGGCTACCGCATTGCGTTCGATGCAGGGAATCTGCACAAGCCCGCAGACCGGGTCGCATGTCAGACCGAGGAAGTGTTCCAGGGCCATCTCCGCTGCATATTCTATCTGTGTGGGGGTGCCGCCGAACAGTTGGCAGGCCGCAGCGGCAGCCATGGCGCACGCTACCCCCACCTCTCCCTGGCACCCTACCTCCGCGCCGGAGATGGATGCGTTGGTTTTGGCGATATTTCCGAAGAGGCCTGCCGTTGCGAGTGCGCGCAGTATCCGTACCGTCGGTATTTCGCGGCTTTGGGCGATGTTGTAGAGCACCGCAGGTACGACGCCGCTCGAACCGCATGTCGGAGCCGTCACCACGATACCTCCCGCCGCATTCTCCTCGGAGGTGGCGAGCGCATAGGCGTAGAGTTTCGACCGGCTGCTGAGCGAGTCGTTGAAACTTTTGGCTTTGACCATATAGGTACTGGCTTTGCGCCGTACCTTCAGTCCGCCGGGCAGGACGCCTTCGTTGTTCAGTCCGCGTTCGATGGTTTCGCACATCGTCGTCCATATCGTGGAGAGAAATTCCCAGATGTCGTGTCCTTCGTAATCTTCCACGTATTCCCAGAACGTTTTGCCTTCGGCCTGGCACCATTTCAGTATCTCCTCGATGGTGGTGAGCGGATAGATATCGACCGGCTTCCGCTGTTTCGTATGCTCGTTGGCCAATGCTCCGCCCCCTACGCTGAAAATGGTCCATGCCTCTTCGACCTTTCCTCCTTTCAGGGCCTCGTAAAGCATACCGTTGGGATGGAACGGCAGGACCGTTTCCGGTTTCCATATCATTTCGGTTGGCGCGACCGGTTCGAGTACCGAAAGGATGGCGGCATCCGTGAGGTGCCCCTTGCCGGTAGCCGCCAGCGAACCGTACAGCGTGACGCGGAAACTCTCTGCATCGCGGTGGCGTGCAAGGAATTGTTCCGCAGCTTTTTTGGGCCCGACGGTATGGCTGCTCGACGGACCGTTGCATATTCTGAATAACTCGCGTATGGATTCCATAGGATAAGATTTTAGGATGCAAAGATAAACGCTTTCTGCTAAGAAATTATTACGGTGGTGCGGTTTTAGCACCGGTTCCCCGACGGGTCGTTGCCTTCCGGAGAAGGAAAGTTTTCGCAGTGTTCCTGTCGGTCGACCGGACCGGAAGAGTAGGGTAGAAAGTTCGGCCGCCTGTGCTGCAGGACGGGAACGAAGCCATGTGCCGTGTCGGGCGTGGAGCGCTCTGTTACTGCACGAAGTCCGGGCAGCAGGATGGATTCGCAGTCTGTGCCGATAGCCGCCGCTTCTCTTCGATTGCCGGAATCGTCCGCGTGCCCGTTGCCTTGCAGGGGCGGAGAACTTATGAGGCGGCAGGCTGCCGTGCGGTCAGCGGGGAAGAGACGGGCCGATATGCGTGAAGTTGCCTTTTCGACGCGCAGAGAGGGGGGCGTTGACGCACCCCGGAGAAGCGGTACATTCCATTATGACAGAGTGGCATCCGAACCGGGCATGGCCGCATTGTCGGTCGTGAAGAGGGCTGTCCCGCATCGGATGGAATACGGTACCGGCATCTGGAAGCGGTTACTGAAAGACCAGAGGGATAAGTATTATTACTTACCCCTCTGATAGATGGCTATACATTCAACCGTAGCTTGCGTACCAGTATTGCGAATGCAATTTTGTAGTCCCACCAGGAATCGAACCTGGATTTACAGTTTAGGAAACTGTCGTTCTATCCGTTGAACTATGGAACCGTTGTATCTTTCCGGGCCTTCCCTGCCGTCCGGCGGGAAAGGGCACTGCAAAGATAGTGTTTTTTAGTTATCCGCCAACACGTTTATTTGGAGAAATCCCCGCCGTCGTAGGCCCATTTCAGGTATATCGACCCCCACGTGAATCCGCCTCCGAACGAGGCAAGAATCAGGTTGTCTCCCTTTGCGAGTCTGCTTTCGTAGTCCCACAGGCAGAGCGGTATGGTCGCAGCGGTCGTGTTGCCGTACTTTTCGATGATGAGCATGCATTTCTCCCGCGGCAATCCTATCCGTTTGGCTACGGCATCAATGATACGGAGGTTGGCCTGGTGCGGCACGAGATACCGTATGTCCTTTGCCATGAGATTGTTTCGTCTCATTATCTCTACCGTGACATCGGACATGTTGGTGACTGCCGCCTTGAATACGCTCTGCCCGTCCTGATGGGCATAGTGCCAGCGGTTGCGCACGGTCTCTTCTGTGGCAGGATAGGCCGAGCCGCCCGCTTTCATGTAGAGATGCTTGCCCCCGTTGCCGTCGCTTCGGGTGATGGAGTCGATGAGGCCGTATCCTTCTGTGTTGGGTTCAAGGAGTACTGCCGCTGCACCGTCGCCGAAAAGGGGCAGGGTAGCCCGGTCGGTCGGGTCGATTATCGAGGACATCTTGTCTCCGCCCACCACGATGACTTTCTTGTTTCGGCCCGTTTCGATATATTGGGCTGCCGTGACGAGGGCAAAGATAAATCCGCTGCAGGCTGCGAGAATATCGAAACCGAAGGCGTTTTTGAGCCCGCATTTGGCAGCCGTCAGGTTGGCTGTCGATGGGAAGAACATGTCCGGCGTGACCGTAGCGCATATTATCATGTCGATATCGAGCGGGTCGGTGTTGGTCTTTTCCAACAGGTCGTTCACCGCCTTCTCGGTCATGTACGACGTTCCGAGCCCTTCTCCCTTCAGGATTCGCCGGGTCTTGATGCCGACCCTTGTCATTATCCATTCGTCGGAGGTGTCTACCATCTTGCTGAGCTCGAAGTTGTCGAGTATATATTCGGGAAGGTAGGCTCCGACTCCTGTGATTGCAGCAGTAATTTTCTTCATCAGAAATTACGAAATGTGTCCTGTAACTTATTAACGAGTCCGCTTTTGACCGTTTTCTCGGTCTGGCGGACCATGTTCTGTATGGCCAAAGCCGACGAACGGCCGTGACCTATCAGAACAACCGCATTGATACCCAGTACGGCAGTACCTCCGACGAATTCATAGTTGAGCTTGTCGATATAGTCGTCGTTGATGCCGCGCATGCGGGCCAGTTCATAGAAGCCTTCGGTCTGTTTCAGTATCGTGTTGCCTACGAAACCGTCGCATACCACCACGTCCGCCTTGCGGCCGGTGAAGATTTCGTTGGCTTCGATGTTGCCCACGAAGTTGTAACAGCCATTGTCGGCCATCAGTTCGTAGGCCGCCTTGGTAGTGAGGTTCCCCTTTTCGCTCTCTTCGCCGATATTGAGCAGAGCCACTCTCGGATTGGCTTTCGCCAGGACGGCTTCGGCATATGCACTGCCTATCAGTCCGTACTGGTCGAGTACGTCGGGTTTGCAGTCCACGTTCAATCCCACATCCAGCAGCAGGAAACTCCCGCCGTCGAGTGTGGATATGAGCGCCGAGATGGCTGGACGGATGACGCCGCGTATCGTTTCGGCGGAATACATCGCCCCCACGAGCATCGCCCCCGTGGCACCCGCACTTGCGAAACCGTCTATTTTTCCCTCTTTCAGGTATTTGTAGCCAACCCGGATGCTGGAATCGGTCTTCTGGTTGTAGGCTTTGGCCGGATGGTCGTCCATGGTGATGACTTCGGTGGTGTGGACGATATCGAAAGTGTCGGACGGAGCGCCGTGCTCTTCCATCACTCTCCTTATTTCTCCTTCATCGCCGAAAAGAACCAGCCTGCTGTCGCTGTCGATATGCCGGAGGGCCATAAGCGCTCCTTCCACGACAACGTGGGGCGCATAATCGCCCCCCATTGCATCAATACCGATTTTCAACATGGGAATGACCGTTGAACAGATGCCGCAGGCGTGTTATTCCGCCTTTTTCTCGATGGCGAGTTTGCCGCGATAGAAACCGCATTCGGGACAAACCCTGTGGTACTGTACCGCTGCACCGCAGTTGGAGCATACCGCAACCGTCGGGGTTGCTGCCGTATAGTGGGTTCTTCTCTTATCGCGCCTCGTCGAGGATACTTTGTGTTTAGGATGTGCCATTTTATGTAATTTATATTTGGTTGCTTAATGTTTTATTCTTTGTCTTCTCCTTTTTCAAGTTCCTGCATGAGCTGCTGCAGTTTGCCGCCTTCGTCGGTATCGGCCAGGCTGTGCTGTTCCGTCTCCAAAGCGTCGAACTCCGCCTGACTGATTATCCTGAAACGGGCAAGCATCTCCTTGTCGCAAAGCGGCTCTCCGTCGGGACCGGTGCCGTGCACTTTCCGGTAGGGCAGGCTCAGTACGATGCTTTCATATATATATTGTGCCAGCGGTACCTTCTCCTCCGCCGGATTCAGCCACATGACCTCCCCGTCGTAATCCTCCGTCTCGTCGGAGAACTTGACCGTCAAGTCGCCTGTATAATTCACCGGCAGCCGGAGGTCGCCCAGGCATCTGTCGCACTCCACGGAGACCTCGCCTTCGATGGTGACGTGCAACAGGAGCATCGCGGCGGATTTCTCCATGCGGACTTCCGCCTTCATTCGGCCGCCCTGAATGCCCGAGTCTCCGAACTCGCCGAAAAAACGGTCGTCGATTTCGAAATCGAAATCATGGCATCCGTTCGAAAGCCCTTTCCATGGGATATCGTATGCGTCGAGCAGCTTCATTTCCATTATCAGCCCGCAAATTTATACAAATATAATTGAAATGCAAAGTATTCTCCGATTCTTTGGAAGAGGGTTTTCGTTTGTCAGCTCCTGCGACCAATGAGTGGAATACGGATTGTGTGTTGCAGTATGGTAGATGTATTTGGTTGGTATTGCTATATTTGTGAAATAGGGTCTGTTGGTGCGAAGCTCGGATAGATACGGTATCCAATCGGAGGAATATCCGGCATTACCCGGTGTGTCTCCTTGCGGCTCCTGTCAGACGGCTGCATTTCCCGCCCTCAGGACGAGGTCGGCGAGCGCAATGGCGAGGGCGGCTTCCGCAGCTACGGCTCCGCGCAGTGCGATGCAGACGTCGTGCCGGCCCGGAATGACCAGCGGGGTGGGGTGTCCTGCCGTGAAATCGAAGGTCTCCTGCGGCTGTGCGATGCTCGGGGCCGGCTTGAACCCGACTCTCAGGACGATTTCATTTCCGTTGGCGAGGCCTCCGTTTATCCCTCCGTCGTTGTTGGTTGCGGTCGTGCCATGACGGTCCGCGATAAGGTCGTTGTTGTGGCTCCCCCGGCTGCGGGCAGCGGCGAATCCGGCTCCGAACTCTATTCCTTTGACACCCGGTATGGAAAAAATTAGGTGAGCAGCGGTACTTTCTATCGAATCGAAGAAAGGTTCACCCGTTCCGGCGGCGACGCCCTGTGCCCGGATTTCGACGACTCCGCCGGCCGTATCGCCGGCCAGGCGCAGGTCGTTCAGGATTCGTTCGAAACTGCTGCTGTCGGTCATGCCGTCGATTTCGGTGAGCCGTGTGGAGAACCGGACACCGGGGAGCAGCTTTTTGGCTGCGGCTCCGGCTGCGACCAGTGCGACGGTCATCCGGCCGGAGAACATGCCTCCGCCTCCGGGATGATTGAAGCCTCCGTATTTGCGGAAAGCGACGAGGTCGGCATGCGACGGACGGGGATGACGGACGAAGGCGGCATAATCGTGCGGTCTCGTGTTTGCATTCCGGAACAGGATGGTCAGCGGGGTGCCGTCCGTGTGTCCGTTGTAGATGCCCGATACGATTTCCGGCAGGTCGGGTTCGCGCCGGGGCGTAGTGCCTGCCGTCCCCGTACTGCGGCGGCGTGCGAGGTCGGGAGCGAGGTCCTGCTCCGAGAAGGGAATGCCGGCAGGCATTCCGTCTATCGTGACGCCTATCGCGGGGCCGTGCGACTCTCCGAAAAGGGTTATTCTGAAACTGTGCCCGAAACTGTTCATGCTTTTGTTCGTATGATGGAATCGAGGTCGTCCCAGAACCGCGGGTAAGATTTGGTGACTGCCTGTGCGTTGGTGATTGTGACGGGACCCGATGCGGCGAGGGCGGCTATGGCCGCTGCCATGGCTATCCGGTGGTCGTTGCAGCTGTCTATGGTTCCACCCGACAGGCTGCCGCCCCGTACCGTCATGACATCGTCTTCCAGTGCGACGTCCATGCCGAGTTTCGTGTATTCGGAGACGATTGCCTCGGCCCGGTTGCTCTCCTTGTAGACCAGCCGGTTCACGCCCCGGATATGCGTTGTTCCTTCGCAGTTGGCGCCGAGGACTGCCAGAATGGGGAAGAGGTCGGGCCGTTGCGTGGCGTCGAAGTCGAAACCGGTCAGTTCCCGTTTGCGTACTGTTATCTCGTCCGGTGTGGTGATGATGACCGCTCCCGCTTTGGTAAGCGCCTGGATGATGGCCAGGTCGGCCTGGAGCGAGAGCGTGTTCATCCGTTTGGCCGTGACTTCGCCTGCTATCGCCCCCGCTACGAGCATGAAGGCAGCGCTGCTCCAGTCGCCTTCGATGTGGAGTTTTGCAGGGTGGTAATGCTGGCCTCCGGGAATGAAGAACTCCCGGAAGCCGTTGTGTTCCATCCGTATCCTGAATTTCGAGGCGAGGTCTACGGTGACGGCAAGGTAGGGCAGGCTGTTGGGCTGTTCCACATGGAGGATGGTATCGCCCTCCGCAAGGGGCAGCGACATGAGCAGCCCGGTGAGGAACTGCGAACTGACGTAGGCCTCGACATCGGTTTCACCGCCCCTGAGCGGTCCCTGCACCGTAATGGGAAGGTAACCGTTGGACCTGACCTGTACGCCGAGGTTCCGTAGCGGGTCTATCATCATGCCTATCGGCCTGCGGAGCATGGTGCCTGTGCCGGTGATGGTCATGCGCCTGTCGCAGAGGGCTGCGATGGGGGTGAAGAGCCGCGTGGCGAGCCCCGATTCGCCCGTATTGATGGTGTCGGTTATGGGAGCGAGCCCCCCTCTGATGACATATTCCGTAGGGCCGGTCTGCCGGACGGAAGCGCCCAGTCCCGTGATGACGTTCATGGCGTAGCGCGTATCGTCGCAGAGCTCGATGTTGCTGAGCGTCGTCTCTCCGTCGGAGAGGAGTGCCGCGGCCAGCGCGCGCTGGGCGTAGCTTTTGGAGCACGGCGGTCTGACCTCTCCCGAAACCTGCGACGGATGAATAGTCTTCTCCATAAAAGTATTTCAGAAAAGCGACGGTCCGGAGAACCGTCGGCTGGTGGATATCCGCAGAGATGTTTATCTGAGTTTGAAGTCCTGCCCGAGATAGACCTTGCGCACCTGTTCATCGTTCGCCAGGTCTTCGGCCGTACCGGTCTTCAGGACGCGCCCTTCGAAAAGCAGGTAGGTACGGTCGGTAATGGAGAGCGTTTCGTGTACGTTGTGGTCGGTGATGATGACGCCGATGTTCTTGTCCTTGAGCGTCCGCACGATGCTTTGGATATCTTCCACGGCGATGGGGTCCACGCCCGCGAAAGGTTCGTCGAGCAGGATGAACTTGGGATTGATGGCCACTGCCCGTGCTATTTCGGTACGGCGCCGTTCACCGCCCGACAGTTGGATACCCTTGCTTTTGCGTACTTTCTGCAGGCTGAACTCCTCGATGAGGTTTTCCACCCGTTCGCGCTGATACTCCTTGGAGTAATCGGTCATTTCGAGTACCGACCGGATGTTGTCCTCGACGTTGAGGTGGCGGAAGACCGATGCCTCCTGTGCGAGGTAGCCTACACCCATCTGTGCGCGCTTATACACCGGCAGTTTGGTTATCTCTTCCGTCCGCTCTTCGCCTTCGAGGAATATTTGTCCGTCGTTGGGCTTGATGAGCCCTACTATCATGTAGAAGGTAGTGGTCTTTCCGGCACCGTTCGGGCCCAGCAGACCGACTATCTCCCCCTGATTGACGTCGATGGACACCTGATTGACGACGGTGCGCGTCTTATATTTTTTGACGAGTCCGGTGGTGTAAAGCCTCATTTTTTTAAAAAACTTTTCTACAAAGTTAGTCAAATATTAGAAAAAGTTCTATCTTTATGTTGCGAAAGAATGTTGGGGATAATCGTCAGGTCATTTCGTGCGTTTTATATCGTAACGTCTTTCGGGGTGTTTTATTCCTGGGGGACGCATGATTTCGGCATTTTAGCTTGCATGGAAGCCGTTTCGGCTCGTCGTGCGGGGACGGTTACCCTGCGCCGGAAATATAGGGAAGAAGAAAGAAGAGAGGAAGATGGACAATTTGCATGACATGCTGCACCAAAAACTGAAGGAGTATTTCGGTTTTGCTGCGTTTAAGGGAAATCAGGAAGCGGTCATACGCAACGTACTTGCGGGCCGGGATACTTTCGTGCTGATGCCTACGGGCGGAGGCAAAAGCCTTTGCTATCAGCTGCCCGCCCTCCTCATGGAGGGGGTGGCGATAGTGATTTCCCCGCTTATCGCCCTTATGAAGAATCAGGTGGATGCCATGCGCACTTTCAGCCAGCACGAGGGTATCGCCCATTTCCTCAACTCCTCCCTCAATAAATCGGCCATCAATCAGGTGCGGGAAGATGTGTTGGCCGGCAAGACCAAACTGCTCTATTTCGCTCCCGAATCGCTGACGAAGGAGGAGAATATCTCTTTCCTGAGGAAGATAAAGATTTCGTTCTACGCCATCGACGAGGCGCACTGCATTTCGGAGTGGGGGCATGATTTCCGTCCGGAGTACCGACGCATCCGTCCTATCATGAACGACATCGGCCGTGCACCGCTGATTGCCCTTACCGCGACGGCCACGCCGAAGGTGCAGCTCGATATTCAGAAGAACCTCGGAATGCTCGATGCGGCGGTGTTCAAATCGTCATTCAACCGTCCCAATCTGTTTTACGAGATACGTCCGAAAATCGACGTCGCCCGCGAAATTATCAAGTATATCAAACAGAACGAAGGGAAGTCGGGCATCATCTACTGTCTCAGCCGCAAGAAGGTCGAGGAGCTGGCCGAACTGCTCGTCGCCAACGGCATCAAGGCCCTGCCGTACCATGCGGGAATGGATGCCGCCACACGGGCGCGGAATCAGGATGCCTTCCTGATGGAGGAGGCCGATGTCATCGTGGCGACGATAGCTTTCGGTATGGGTATCGACAAACCCGACGTCCGTTTCGTCATCCATTACGATATTCCCAAGAGCCTGGAGGGGTATTACCAGGAGACGGGGCGTGCGGGCCGCGACGGCGGCGAGGGCCGCTGCATCACCTTTTACAGCTACAAGGATATTCAGAAGCTCGAAAAGTTCATGCAGGGCAAGCCGATAGCCGAGCAGGAGATAGGCAAGCTGCTGCTGATGGAGACCGTGTCGTATGCCGAAAGTTCCATGTGCCGCCGCAAGACGCTGCTGCACTACTTCGGCGAGGAGTACGGAGAGGATAACTGCGGAAGCTGCGACAATTGCGTGAATCCGCGGCCCAAGGTGAAGGCACGCGAAGAGACGCTGGTGATGCTGGAGGCGCTCAAGGCGATAGGCCCCAAGTTCAAGATGGACTATCTCGTGAACGTCCTCGTAGGCCGGACGACCGCCATGATAAAGTCGTACGGACACAATGAGAGCGAATGGTTCGGGGCCGGGTCCAATCACGACGACCGCTTCTGGGGGGCTGTGATACGGCAGGCGCTCATCCTCGGTCTGGTGGACAAGAATATCGAGAATTATGGTCTGCTGTCGGTGAACGATGCGGGTGAGAAGTACCTCGAAAAGCCTTACGATATCTATATCACCCTCGACCACGATTACGACGGGGAAGAGGGCGAGGATGTAGCTGCACCCGCCGGCGGGCGCGGCGAAGGGGTGGCCGACGCCGAACTTTTCGCCATGCTCAAGGATTTGCGCAAGAAGGTGGCCAAGCAGCACGGACTGCCGCCTTTCGTCGTATTCCAAGACCCTTCGCTGGAGGATATGTCGATACAGTATCCGGTGACCATCGAGGAGATGCAGAACATCACGGGGGTCGGAGCCGGCAAGGCACGGAAGTTCGGGGCCGAGTTCGTGAAACTGATTAAACGGTATGTCGAGGAGAAGGATATTGTCCGGCCGCAGGACATGGTGGTCAAGAGCGTGGTCAACAAGAGCGGGAACAAGGTCTTCGTCATCCAGAGCATCGACCGCAAGATGGATTTCGAGGATATCGCCCGGGCCCGCGACCTCGATTTCGACGAGCTGCTGACGGAGATAGAGGCTATTGTCAATTCCGGTACGAAGCTCAATATCAACTACTACATCGAGCAGACGATAGACGAAGACAAAGCTGAAGAGATATACCTGTATTTTAAGGAGGATGCCGAGAGCGACAGTGTGGACGAGGCCATCCGGGAACTCGGGTCGGATTTTACGGAAGAGGAAGTTCGCCTCGTGCGCATCAAATTCATCTGCGAACAGGGGAACTGAGCCGGTTCGTTTCCGGTCGTGTCTTCTCTTTATTGTTAATTGGATATGTAACCGTCGGGGTTGCCGCTTAGCGGCAACCCCGACGGTTACAGTATGTGATATCGGAAGAGGATGTTGTGTATTTCCTGTGGGCCATAAGTGTAATTTGAGAACAACCATGGATATATTATGTTGTTCCTGGCAACGGTCGTTTGGATTTGCTTACGTGCATGTGGGCGGGGCCGTTTATATTGCCGGAAGAGGTGACCGGAAGAGGTGATGGGAATATTTTAGTGGGCGAATGGTGGGTGTTTCAGCCAACGGTCTTTGCGGTATCGAGGCCCTCCGTCAGGGGGGCCTCGTGTTGTTATATGTTCGGAGCTGTTTCCTTAATAACACAAACAATTCCGTTTTTCAACGCATCGAAATAGTTGTATTCCGTTTTTGAACACACAGTATAAAGTATGATAGACCAAAGTGTTACGTGAAAATTATTTTTTCGGGGACACTTGCACGAATAAGAAAAATTTTTCAAATTTGTGCTGGCGCATTAAAATTTTATCACGCAAAAGATACGCAAACTTACATAAACTTAAAAAGTACAGCTATGGAATTACCATTTGCAGAATCGTGGAAAATCAAGATGGTTGAACCCATCCGCAAAAGTACCCGCGCAGAGCGCGAGCAGTGGATTAAAGAGGCGAACTACAACGTGTTCCAGCTCAAGGCCGACCAGGTTTATATCGACGGTCTGACCGACTCCGGTACGGGCGCCATGAGCGACCGCCAGTGGGCTGCGCTGATGATGGGCGACGAATCCTATGCCGGTGCACGTTCTTTCTATGAACTGAAGGATACCATTACCCGCATTACGGGCTTCGAGTATGTCATTCCGACACACCAGGGCCGTGCAGCCGAGAACGTGCTCTTCTCCGCACTCGTGAAAGAGGGCGATGTAGTACCCGGCAACTCCCACTTCGACACGACCAAAGGTCATATCGAAAGCCGTCGGGCCATGGCTTTGGACTGCACGGTGGACGAGGCCAAGAATACGCAGCTCGAGGTTCCCTTCAAGGGCAACGTAGACCCGAAGAAGCTGGAAAAGGCGCTGGAAGAGTATCATGACAAGGTGCCTTTCATCATCGTTACGATAACCAACAACACCGCAGGAGGTCAGCCCGTTTCGATGCAGAACCTTCGCGAAGTCCGCGCTATCGCCGACAAATACAACAAGCGTGTCCTCTTCGACTCCGCCCGTTTCGCCGAGAACGCATACTTCATCAAGACCCGCGAGGAGGGTTATGCCGACAAGACCATCAAGGAAATTTGCCGCGAAATGTTTGCCCTCGCCGACGGAATGACCATGTCGGCCAAAAAAGACGGCCTCGTGAACATGGGCGGTTTCATCGCTACGCGCTGGGAAGACTGGTATGAGGCTGCGAAGAAATTCTGCATTCCCTTTGAAGGTTATCTTACCTACGGCGGTATGAACGGCCGCGACATGGCCGCGCTTGCAGTAGGTCTCGACGAGAATACCGAGTTCGACAACCTCGATACCCGTATCCGTCAGGTACAGTATCTCGCGTCGCTGCTCGATGAGTACGGTATTCCTTATCAGCGTCCCGTAGGCGGTCACGCTATCTTCGTCGATGCCTCCAAGGTGCTCACGAAGATTCCGAAGGAGGAGTTCCCCGCACAGACACTGACCATCGAGCTTTACAAGGAAGCCGGTATCCGTGGCTGCGAGATAGGCTATATTCTGGCCGACCGCGACCCCATTACGCGCGAGAACCGTTTCGGCGGCAACGACTTCGTCCGCATCTGCGTGGCACGCCGCGTCTATACGGACAACCACATGAAGGTGATTGCCGCTGCGCTGAAGAACGTGTACGACCGCCGCGACGAGATTACCCACGGTGTCGAAATCGTATGGGAGGCTCCGCTGATGCGTCACTTCACCGTAAAACTCAAACCGATAGAGTAGTTCGTTGCGAACAATCCTTCGTCATGGGGAGAGGCGTATCGGTGCGCCTCTCCCTTTTTCGTCTCGTCCCGGCAGGGTACGGGTTGCGTATGACCGGCGGAATGAGTAGCTTTGCCCCTCGGAAGTTGCAGAGAGATTATGCAGGAAGTAAGGGCGAAGAAGGCGTTGGGGCAGCATTTCCTGACGGACGAAAACATAGCGCGCAGGATAGCCGGAGCGCTCTCCGGAGGAGGCGATGTACTGGAGGTGGGGTGCGGAACGGGAATGCTGACGCAGTTTCTGCTGGAGCGTACCGATATTACGCTCTACGGCGCCGAAGTGGACGGTGAAAGCATCGGCTTTCTGCACAGCCGGTTTCCTGATTTCGCTCCCCGGCTTTATGACGGGGATTTCCTGCGGATGCCCCTGCGGGAGATGTTTCCCGGCGGGGTGAAGGTCATCGGCAATTTTCCCTATAATATTTCGTCGCAAATATTCTTCAAGATACTCGAAAACCGTGACCTGGTGCCCGAAAGCGTGGGCATGGTACAGAAAGAGGTGGCCGTTCGACTGGCGGAGTCGCCCGGCAGCCGCGATTACGGCATCCTGAGCGTGTTGCTGCAGGCGTGGTATGATATTGAGTACCTTTTCACGGTGCACGAGCATGTTTTCAATCCTCCTCCCAAGGTCAAGAGTGCGGTCATCCGCCTGCGCCGCAACGGAACCCGGGCGCTCGGATGCGATGAGGCGCTGTTCGTCCGGGTAGTGAAGGCGGCCTTCTCGCAGCGGCGCAAGATGCTGAAAAATCCCCTGAAAGCCGTATTCGGCGATTTTGGGGGAGCGGAACATCCGTGGTTTACACGCCGTGCCGAAACGCTTTCCGTCGCGGAATTCGTGGAACTTACCCGCTGGGTGGAAGTACACGGAACCGTCCGTTGACTGCGGTGTTGCCGCCTCGGCGTCCTGCGGCAAGATAATCCCTGCCGGTGGGGATGGTCGGTCGGTATTGCGGGCGGGGGGATGTGCCGTCTCCGGTTCGATTCGGGAATGGAGGTCCGCAGACAGGGCCGGGAAATTCCGTCGATGTAGGGGAGGAGGAATGACGGTTGCCGTAGTTATCGGTTCAGTTCGTTTTCCGCTTCGATGAATTGCTTTGTCAGCCGTTCTCTTGGCTGGCGGGGCATGCCGCCGATGACCAGCAGGTAGGAGTCGCGTACCATCTTCCGGATAAAGGCCGCGGGCAGGTCGCCGTCGAGCCGGACGGAGTTCCAGTGTCTCTTGTTCATGTGGTAGGCCGCGTCGATGTCGGGGTACTCTTCCCGCAGGTCGAGTGCGAGCGACGGGTCGCATTTGAGCGTCACGTGGTCGGCATGAATCATGTCCGTCATGGCGAACATCTTGCCGGCAACTTTGTAGACGAGCGTGGTTTCGTCGAAAGGAGTGGTCTCTTCGCTTTCCGGAAAGGAGAGGCAGTAGGTGCGGAGTTCGAGAATATCCATGGTATGTCGTTTCGGTATGGGTAAAGGTACGAAAATTTACCGAACCGGTCTCAGCCGTTTTATCGGCGGCTCGTACCGTAGGATAATATATCGGGGCGGTTGAGGTCGGCGAATCGCTTCTCTTGCGTTGGTCCGTCGGTGGCGGCAGTGTGTCGGTTTCGTTGCTGCGGGCAGGTAAGGTCCGAAACGGGCGGCGTTTGCGGCCCATGGCCGTCGTTTCGTTTTGGGCAGGTCTCGGGCACGGTCGTCGGACTCCGGGTGGCAGACCCGGGATATCCGGTCGAGGCCGTTCATACGGTCCGGTCGGAAAGAGCAGGAGGCCGTTCCGCGGAACGGCCTCCTGCGTGTCAGAAGATGAATTGGAAACCTGCCTGATAACCGATATAGGTCTGTTGCAGTAGCTTCTTTGTGTGACCGGTCCAGAGGTGGGTTTCGGGGAACAGGCCGATATTGTCCGTTCCCTGAGACATCATGTAGTTGAAGCTGACGCCGCCGAACAGGTTATAGTGTTTTCCGATGCGGAAAGAGGGAGCGAAAAGGTAACCGAAATTGAGGACGGGCAGGGACGACGAGGCCCCGATGGTCGTCGCTTTGAATTCGTTGTTCAGCTCGAACCATTTGCAGACCGGGATGTGGATGCCGTATCCCGCTTCCGTCGTTATTCCGTTGCCGTCGGCTTTGTGGTTGTAGCCGACGCCCAGGATACCGTAAGTATATTTACCGCCGGAACGGAACGATACGACCGCATTTCCCAGCATGTCGTAGGTCAGGGCGATGCCCTTTTCTCCCTTTTTGATGATATTGATGATACCGATGGGAAAATCGCTCTCTTCGGCCACGTTGACCAGTGCAGCGAACTGGACGCCCGTCACTTCTTCTGCTACATTGACCAACCCGGCGAATTGCACTCCTTTCACATCTTTTGCGGTGTTGAGCAATCCGGCAAACTGGACTCCTTTTACGTTCCCGGCCGTATTCAGCAGTCCTGCGAATTGTACTCCTTTAAAACGGCCTTTCGTACTGTTGCTCAGCCCGCCGAACATGACGCCCTTGCTGTTGTCGCCCGAATAATTGACAAGTCCGGAGAATTGCATTCCCTTGAAGCCGTCGGCGATGTTGCACATTCCCGTGAACTGGAGTCCTTTAAAATGCCCTTTGGTACTGTTGAACAGTCCGCCGACCATGACACCCTGGCTGTGTTCTCCGGAACGGTTTACCATGCCGGAGAGTTGCATGCCCGTGTAACTCTCCCGTGTGATGTTCGTCAGTCCTGCGAGGACCAGGCCCTTGCCTTCATGGCCGATGTAATTGGAGATACCTGCTATCTGTACGCCGGTAGCCCGTTCGGAGATGAGGCTGCACAATCCGGAAACGACCAGATTCTCTTCGTTTCTCGAATTGCCTATCAGCAGGTTGACAGATGCGCCGTTCGTGTATTCGGCGGCCTGTGTACCGTTCGTGCACAGTGGGGGGAACAGGCCGAAACTGAAAGCGGCATAGGGAGCATCGTCTTTTTGGGCAGACGCCTTGCCGCATATCAGGAAAGCGAGCGAAAGGAAGAGTAACGTTTTTTTCATGGTCTTATCGTTTTTGTTCCTATTCGGAATAGTTGTCGCATTACTACCCGGACGGATGGTATGGGGAGGTTGCCGTTTCGGATTTGATGAATCGGCTCGGGTACGGTGTCCGGTTCCGAAGTGGACGGAGCAGGTAGCCTGCGGGAATCGTTGGCATTCGGCAGGAAAGCTTCCTGCGGGTATGTGCATCGTCGAAGTGGGTTCGGGCTCTTTTGCCGTCGTTCGGCTTCGGAAGAGAGCGGTAGCCGGTTCGGGCTCGTACACGTTCGACTGAGAAGATTTCATGTGTGTATGGAAACTGTCCCGTTTTGAGAACACAAAAATAAGAAAAAGAGGTTTTCGGAAAAAGAATAATCGTTTCATGGTCTTCGAGGAGCGGACGGCGTGACGGCCCGGCAGGGGACGGAAGGAGCGGCGATATCTGCTTTTTTTGAAAAAACGACGGCTCCGCAGATTTCTGCGGAGCCGTGCGGAACTTCGTGTAAAACGGTAAATTACTTATATATATGCTATATAACTAACATTATCCAATTACATTTACGTTGACGGCCTGTTCGCCCCTTTTGCCTTCGCCTACTTCGAATTCGACGTTCTGTCCCTCTTCGAGGCCGCGAAAACCCTGTTTGTTGATTCCGGTGTAGTGAACGAAGATGTCACCGCCGGCTTCAGTGGTGATAAAGCCATAACCTTTGGCAGTATCGAACCATTTGACTGTACCTTTCATTTGAAAATGTTTAAAATAAAAAAATAATACCCTGCAAAGGAATGTAAAAATTTTTGATAAACAAGCTTTTCATCCGTTTTTTATTCCTCCTGCCGGTCGTTTTCTCCTCCGAGCCTCCGGCGCAGGACCTGTTCCGCTATCCGTATCTCGCGGTCGATTCTGCATAATGTCTCGGCATCCATGTAACCCCGTCGCCGGTACAGGGAGGCGATTTCGTCTTGAATTTCCTCCTCCGAAAGTTCTTCATAGAACTCTTCGTCGATGCGGTCGTCCGCACGTTCCGTCTCTTTCTGTTGCATATGCTGTCGTTCTTTGTATGTAAATATAGGCAAAAAACGGGGTCCGGCTGCCGGGAGGACAATATTAATTTTACCGTCCTCCCGTAATTTTGGTATGACAAACGGTAATCAGGGTAATTTCTTTTCCGGAAAGGCGGGTAATTTTGTATCGGGTAAAGAGACTGCGGAGTGTCCGGCGTGGGGAAAGACGCATTTCAGAATGATTGGCATGAAAAGATTGATTCCTTTGATAGGTACCTTGTGTCTGCTGTCGCCGATGGTTGCGGGGCAGGAGCCCTTGTCTGTACGGGATTCCCTCGCAGTGGGGGAGACCCATGCAATCGAACGGGTGGTGGTGACCGGAACGCGCAACCGGACGGACATAAGACATCTGCCGATGACCGTTTCGGTCGTCGGACGGCAGACCGTCGAGCGGGCCAACGAACCTTCGCTGCTGCCCGTATTGACGGAGCAGGTACCGGGGCTGTTCGCTGCCGGCCGCGGCGTGATGGGATACGGCGTGTCGGGCGGCGCTGCCGGCCAGTTGTCGGTACGCGGTATCGGAGGACCTGCACAGGAGGGTGTCCCTACGACGGGTATGCTCGTGCTGATAGACGGTCATCCGCAGTACATGGGGCTGTTCGGTCACCCCGTGTCGGATGCCTGCCAGTCCTTTCTGGCCGAGCGCGTGGAGGTGCTGCGCGGACCGGCCTCCGTGCTGTACGGTTCCAATGCGATGGGGGGCGTTGTCAATATCGTGACGCGCAAGATGGAGGAGGACGGTGTCAGGACGCATGTCGGGGCGGGTTACGGCTCCTATAATACCCTCCAGACGGAGGTGACCAACCGTGTCCGCCGTGGACGGTTTACGAGTATCGTGAGCGGTTCGTATAACCGGACGGACGGCCACCGTCCCGACATGGGGTTCGAGCAGTACGGCGGTTATGCCAAATTCGGATACGAGATTTCGGGAAACTGGAACGTGTGGGCCGATGTGAATGTCACGCATTTCAATGCGTCGAATCCGGGTACCGTCTCCGACCCGCTGCTCGATGCCGACCAGCGGGTGACGCGTGGCATGGCTTCCGTTGCGCTGGCGAACGATTACGGCCGCACTTCCGGTGCCTTGAGTCTCTTTTATAATTGGGGCCGGCACTGGCTGAACGATGGATACCATCCGGCCGAAGGGGAGAGTCCGCTCGACTACCGCTTCAATTCGCGGGACGACATGGCGGGCGTCTCGTGGTACCAGAGCGTGAGCCTGTTCCGGGGAAACCGTCTGACGGTCGGGGTGGACTACTTCCGGTTCGGAGGCGAATCGTGGAACCAGCCGACGGACGGCGGTCCGCGGGAACCGCTCGTGGACAAGACGGAGCACGAGATGGCCGGTTATGTCGATTTCCGCCAGCAGATTGTCCGGTGGCTGACGTTCGATGCGGGAGTGCGTCTCGACCGCCACTCGCATGTGGGAACGGAGTGGGTGCCGCAGGCGGGGTTCTCGTTCAGCTTGCCCCGACACATGGTGCTCAAGGTTTCGGCGGCCAAAGGGTTCCGTTATCCGACGATACGCGAACTCTATATGTTCCGGCCGGCCAACCCTGACCTGAAACCGGAACGGCTATGGAGCTATGAACTCGCATTCTCGCAGCAGATGCAGGGCGGCCGCCTGTCGTACGGGGTAAATGTGTTCTATATCGACGGCGGCAATCTGATAATGCGTGTCCCGGTGGACGGACGTCCCATGAATGTCAATACGGGGCGCATCCGGAATGCCGGAGCGGAGGTGCAGGCGGCGTACAGAATCGGAGCGGCATGGACGGTAGATGCCAATTACAGTTATCTGCACATGGAGCAGCCGGTGCTGGCGGCCCCCGAACACAAACTGTATGCCGGGGCTCTCTTCACGCATGGCCGCTGGGACGTATCGACGGGAATCCAGTATGTGGCGGGACTCTATACCGAGGTGAAAGTCACCGGACAGGGGGAGTACCGGACGGAGAATTTCGTGTTGTGGAACCTGCGAGCTTCGTTCCGTGCGGCGAAGTGGCTTTCGGTTTGGGTACGCGGCGAGAACCTGCTGGCACAGCGGTACGAGATATTGGCCGGTTTCCCGATGCCCCGTGCTACGGTCATGGCCGGTGTGAATATGAATTTCTGACAAGCAACCATTTAAAAGAGACGGATATGAAAAAGAGCGTTTGTATGGCAATGGCCGCCCTGGCATTCTCGGCGGCTGGAGCGGGATGTGCCGGTGCACAGGGTACCGGAGGAGGGGCCGCAGCGGCCGGAGTACCGAAAGTGTACATGTTCGAAGAGATAAACTCGGAGAATCTTGTAAAGATTTATGAGGTTCTCGGCCGGGAGGCCTCCGGCAAGGTGGCCGTGAAGCTCTCCACGGGCGAACCGGGCGGCCACAACTATTTGCAGCCTGCGTTGATAGAGGATTTGGTACGGCGGGTGAACGGAACGATAGTAGAGTGCAATACGGCTTACGGCGGAGGTCGTGCCGATACGGAAGTGCATCGCAGGGCCGCTGAGGAACACGGCTTCACGGCAATCGCTCCGGTGGATATCATGGATGCCGACGGTGAAATGGCTCTGCCCGTGGAGGGCGGCAGACACCTGAAGGAGGATTTCGTCGGCTCCCATTTTGCCGATTACGATTTCGTCATTATCCTCTCTCATTTCAAAGGGCATGCGATGGGCGGCTTCGGCGGTGCCGTCAAGAACATGTCCATCGGTATCGCCTCGTCGGCCGGCAAGGCGTGGATACACTCTGCCGGCCGGACCAGGGATGTGGCCGAAGTGTGGAACAACCTGCCTGAGCAGGATGACTTTCTGGAGTCGATGGCCGAGGCGGCCAAGGCAGTGGCCGACCATTGCGGTGAACGGATACTCTACATCAGCGTAGCGAATAATCTTTCGGTGGACTGCGACTGCAGTGCTGCTCCTGCCGACCCGCAGATGGGGGATATCGGTATTCTCGCCTCGCTCGACCCGATAGCGCTCGACAAGGCCTGCACCGACCTGGTACGTGCCTCCGAAGACCACGGGAAGATACATCTCATCGAGCGTATCGATTCCCGTCACGGCATGCATACGCTGGAGTACGGCGAGCGGATAGGGCTGGGAAGCCAGCAGTATGAATTGGTGCAGATGGATTGACGGATGCAGCCGTCGGTCCGAAAGGAGCGCTCCGGCTGTGCGGAAGCGGAATGATAAAAAATCGGGGAAAGCATGAAACCTTACATCGTTTGCCATATGATGGCATCCGTGGACGGGCGCATCGACTGCGCCATGACCGAGCAGATTGAATCGGGCGATGAGTATTACGAGGCGCTGGCCGAACTCGGGTGTCCCTCGTTGTTGATGGGGCGGGTGACGATGCAGCTGCATTATGCGGCTGCGGAACCTTTTGTCGCAAAAGAACCTGCACCGATAGGCCGGCAGGCCGTACATGTGGCACGACGGGCCGGGGGATATCTCGTCGCCGTCGATACGCACGGCTCCCTGTGTTGGCCCGCAGGCGAATTCGACGGACAGCCCCTGTTGGTGATAACTTCCGAAAAGTGTGCGGCGGAGTACCTCGATATGCTGGCCGGAGCGGGAATTTCGTGGATTGCGGTCGGAGAGGAGCGTATCGATTTGCCGGAAGCGATGGAGATGCTTCGGGAGACATTCGGGGTCGAGCGGCTGGCCGTTGTCGGTGGCGGTAACATCAACGGGGCATTTCTTGCGGCCGGGTTGCTCGATGAGGTGAGCCTGATGGTTGCACCGGGTATCGACGGACGCACCGGTATGACGGCCGTGTTCGACGGCATAGACGATGCGGCGCGGCCGGCCACCAAACTGCAGCTCCGGTCGGTAAAACAGGTCGGCGAGGGAACCGTATGGATGCGTTACGGGTTTCCGGCCCCGGTGGAGTGAAGAGACGGTTTTTAGTTCCGGGACCCGGAGACGCTTCCATTGTGACCGGAACGGTATGGATGATAATGGACTTAATTTAAACGAACAGACGTATGAGAAGAAATTTCGGTGTAAAGCCTTGGACTTATCCGCAGCCGGTGTTCATCATCGCCACATACGGTGAAGACGGTACGCCCGATGCGATGAATGCCGCATGGGGCGGCATCAGCGAGCATAACGAAATCAGTATGTGCCTGAGCGGAGGGCACAAGACCGTCGAGAATATCCTGCGGCGGGGTGCTTTTACCGTGAGCATGGCGGATGCGGCGCATGTGACTGCATGCGATTATGTGGGACTCGTGTCGGGCCATCAGGTTCCCGATAAGTTTGCCCGTGCCGGTTTTCATGCCTTGAAGTCGGAGTTTGTGGATGCACCGTTGATTGAGGAGCTGGCGGTCGCGGTCGAGTGCCGGTTGAAAGATTACGACCCCGAAAGCTGCATCCTGCGCGGAGCAATCGTGAATGTCAGCGTGGATGAACGGGTATGCGGTGCGGACGGTAAGGTGGACGCGGCGAAAGTGGCTCCTATCATTTTCGACCCGTTCAACAATGATTATTTGGCGGTGGGCCCCAAAGTGGCCGATGCTTTCTCGGAAGGCCGGAAACTGAAATGACCGGCTGGACGACAAGACGGGATTCCCGGAGCCATATGGCTCCGGGAATCCCGTCTTACGAATATCCAGACCGGTGGGGCCGTGCATGTCAAAGACACGCACGGCCCCACCGGTCTGGACACTATCGTGTGGAACTGAATACTTGGCGATTTTTCATCGCCTCCCTCAAAAACAGAGAGAGAAAGAGCAAAACCGCCCTTTTGGGACCCGATATGCCCTGTTCACAAGGATAGGGTATATCGGGGTTTATTTCCCCAAGCGGGCCTGCAAAATCGCGGTCAGACTCATGGATATTTTCAGGCTTGCGAGTTGCCATTTTGCGGGTCGAGTGAGGCTGCATTTTCCCTGGCCTTTAGCTTGGCTTATTCGCACCTTTTGCAGCCAAAGAAAGATGTCAAATATTTACCCCAATCGTTTGTTTGCAATGATGGATAGGCCCTTTAAATAAACATAAAAGGCATATAAGATTATTATTATTGAGCGATAAATTAGCATTATATGCAATTGGATGCTATGTTTGTGCAAAATAAATGGTATCTTTGAATTCAAAATACAGGAAAGGAATGGGAGCTAAACTGAATAGGATTAAAGTTGTGCTTGTTGAGAAGAATGTCTCGCAGAAAGAGCTTGCGGCCCAAATTGGTAAGAGTTTCAGTACGGTCAATGCTTACTGTGCCAATAGATTGCAACCCAATCTTGAGACTTTAGACCGGATAGCCCAAGTGCTTAATGTACCAATGCGAACTCTCGTTAAGGAGGACTAGTTATTTTAAACTGTGGCAAAAATTAACAATATCCCAACCCTTACTGCCTATCAGCAAAAGTTTCTTGCATGGCAACTTGATCGTCGTCGCTCATCAAGTGATGAAGATAAGTTTACGAGTGTACTTGCTGAAGCTCAGGTTGATTTGAATCCGCATCAGGTGGATGCAGCGCTTTTTGCTTTCAAGTCTCCGTTGAGTATGGGAGCTGTTTTAGCTGACGAAGTAGGGCTTGGAAAAACCATCGAAGCAGCGCTTGTTATCTCACAACAGTGGGCAGAGCGACATCGTCATATACTTGTCATTGCTCCGGCAACACTGCGAAAACAGTGGAGTATGGAATTGGAGGAAAAGTTTTTTCTCCCGTCGGTCATTCTGGAATCCAAGAATTTTAATCGTATCCTTGCCGATACATATAGTAATCCTTTTGATGATAAAGAACATATTGTAATTTGCTCTTACCAGTTCGCAAAGAAACAGATACGTCACATTGAACGTGTAAACTGGGATTTGGTAGTCCTTGACGAAGCGCATAAACTCCGTAATGTTTACAAATCAAGCAATAAGACTGCCATTGTCTTGAAGGAGGGGCTGAAAAACTACAAGAAATTGTTACTTACGGCTACACCATTGCAGAACAATGTCCAAGAGCTGTATGGTCTTATTTCTATTATAGATGATGGCTATTTTGGGGGGCTTAAGAGCTTTAATGCTCGATATGGTAAGACCGAACTTCGCAAGGAATCAACATATAAAGATTTGCGTGAGCGCATTCAGCCTATTATCCATCGCACATTGCGAAGCGACGTCCAGGAATACGTGAAATATACCGAGCGGAAGGCTTTGGTGCAGGAATATTATCCAAGTAAGGACGAACAGACCTTGGGTAAAATGGTCAGTGAATATTTGCAACGGGACGAATGTTTTGGTATGCCTCGCAGCCAGCGGTCGCTTATCACGCTTGTTCTGCACAAGCTTTTATCATCGTCAACTTTTGCCATTGCAGGTACCTTGCAAACCATTATTGAACGCTTGGAAAATATAGTCGGGGATAATACCTCTGACGAAGCTCGCGATGCAGTGCTTGTGAACGAGCTTTCCAGCGATATGGAGGATTTTGAGGAATATGAAGACGAGTGGCTCGATGAGAAAGATGAAGAATTGGACAAAGAAGAGAGAAAGCGTACATACTCGGCTGATGAGATTGAAGAAATTCGGTCAGAGATAAAATATCTGAAAGAGATTCACTCTCTTGCTCTTGGTATTGCCGAGAATACAAAGGGGGAATGTTTGCTTCGAGCCTTGCAGATTGCCTTTGAGGATAAACGGAAGAATGGGCAGCCTGAGAAAGCGCTTATCTTTACAGAAAGCAATCGCACCCAGCAATATCTGAAACAACTACTTGAAGCAAATGGATATGCTGGGCGTATAGTGCTGTTCAATGGGAGTAATACTGACCCTAAATCAAAAGAGATATATGCAGCATGGAAAGAGCGCTATGCGGGTACGTCTCGTATAACTGGCTCGTTGACAGCGGATAAACGACAGGCTCTTGTGGATTATTTTCGGGAAGAGGCGCAGATAATGATAGCAACCGAAGCGGCAAGCGAAGGTATCAATTTACAATTCTGTTCGCTGCTGGTAAATTTCGACTTGCCATGGAATCCACAACGAGTAGAACAGCGCATAGGCCGCTGTCATCGTTATGGGCAGAAGAATGATGTGGTTGTGGTCAATTTCATCAATAAAGCCAATCGAGCCGACCAGCGCGTATATGAGTTGCTTGACCAGAAATATAACTTGTTCAAAGGCGTATTCGGTAGCAGCGACGAAGTACTGGGGAGTACAATGGATGGCATCGACTTCGAGCATCGTGTACTTGACATCTACCAGACTTGTCGCACTACGGAGGAAATAGACGCTGCCTTTGACCGATTGCAGGAAGAAATGCGCCAGCAGATAGAGGAGGTACTTGACAAAACACGTACTCGACTCATCGAGAATTTTGATCGCGACGTGGTCAATAAACTCAAAGTGCGCAAGTCTGCCGATGAACAAGCTCTGAGTCAATTTTATCAACTGTTGTGGCAGCTCACTATAAGTATGCTTGGCAGCAGCATAGACAAAATTGACAGCAAGCGATATAGCTTCACCTTGCGTCAGACTCCTGCCGACGCTGGGCAGCCATTCTCCACAGGGCCATACCGTATGGGTAAAGATATTTCGGATGCCTATACCTACCGTGTAGGGCATCCGTTGGCGCAATATCTTCTTGCAAAGGCCAAACGGCAGGATACATCGGACACTGTCGGTATCGTATTCGACTATACCGATTCTCCGGAAAAGATGTCTGTAATTGAAAACGAGGTTGGCAAATATGGAATTCTTGCTGTTAAAATCGTGCACTACCATTCGCCAAAGGATGATGAAGACTGTATCATTGCCACAGCCGTTGATAGCGAAGGCCGTGTCATGCCGGATGATTTCGTTGAGAAATTGATGTCAATTAGCGGCCATGTCTCAAAGGACTTTTTGCCCGTTATGGATGACACTCATTTACAGACGGAGATGGCCTTGAAGCGAAAGGCACTGAATGAAAGCATCGCTTTGCGCGACAAGCAATTTATCGATGAAGAAAGTGCCAAGATTGAACAATGGGCTGAAGATCAGACCTTCTCGCTCGAAGAGGAGCTGCGTGACGTGAAGAAACGAATAAAGGAACGTGAGCGGGAATTCCGAAAAGAGACTGACGACCATCGCCGTCGGCAGTTGCAAACGGAAATCATTAATCTTCAGCGTAACCAGCGACAAAAACGTCAAGAACTGTTTTCTCTTGAGGACGAGATAATAGTACGTCGAGATGCTCTCATCGCTGCCATCGACAGTTCGTTGGATAAAGCAGCCGAAGAGGAACATCTGTTTACCATAGCTTGGCAGGTAGTATAAACGACAAAGTAATAAAATGGAATAAAAACAATATGGCAACACAATTTGATAAGTTCATAGCTACGATGAAGAAGGTGCTGATGCTTGACCAGGCAGACCTGGATTTCGGTATCTATCGCATCATGAACAGGAAACGTGACCAAATAGAATCCTATCTCAACAATGACTTGCGCCGGCAGGTGGCCGAAGCTATCAGCGAGAATGCCTCCAATGATGCGGAAGCCCTGCAAAAGGAGCTGGCGAAGTTGGTTTCTACGTTGACGGAGGCGGGCATGAATCCCGACAATGCCCCCAAAGTCCAGGAGCTCAAGGAACGTATTGCCCGTTGCGGTAATAATGAAGAGCTTGAAAATGAGGTGTATTCACACCTTTCTATATTCTTTGGCCGCTATTATGATGGTGGAGACTTTGTCTCTCAGCGCCGTTACAAGAAGGACGTATATGCCATACCTTACGAGGGCGAGGAGGTGAAACTGTATTGGGCCAATGCCGACCAGTATTATATCAAGACGGCCGAGTATTTCCGCAACTACCGTTTTGCTGTCGATGGCGATAAATTCTGCGAGTTTACCCTGCGTGAGACTACCACTGAGCAAAACAACAATGTGGCTCAGAATAATATGGAGCGTCGTTTTGCTCTTTGTAAGGAAATGCCGATCGAGGTTATCGGTGATACGCTGCACATATACTTCACCTACGAACTGTACCCGAAGGCGACCAAGCAAAAGGCGCTTGTAGAGGCGGCTTTTGATGCAATCAAAGACGCTATCCCTGCTGAGTTTATTTCCGTTCTGGCTCCGCGTCCGACCGAAAGCGACCGCACCCGTACCCTGTTGCAGAAACATTTGAATGACTATGTGGCCCGCAACACGTTCGATTATTTCATTCATAAGGACCTTGGGGGCTTCCTTTCCCGCGAGCTCGATTTCTACATCAAGAATGAAATACTGGTTATCGACGATATCAATGCGCGCACTCCCGGCGAATTCCTGAAGCATCTCACCGTAATCAAAGCCATAAAGATGGTGGGCATGAAGCTCATTACCTTCCTGGCTTCATTGGAGAACTATCAGAAACGGCTGTGGCTGAAAAAGAAATTTGTCATAGAGTCCAACTATTGCATGACGCTCGACCGTGTGCCGGAAAGCCTCTACGCCGAGATTGCTGCCAACGATGCACAGCGCGAGGAGTGGGTGCGTCTGTTTGCGATTGACGGGATTGAACGCGACCAGCGACACACGGCGGCCTATACCGTGCCGCTGTCGGTGGAATTCCTCAAGGAAAATCCTTTCCTCGTGCTCGATACCAAATTCTTTACGGCAGAGTTCAGGAATATTCTGCTCGCTTCTATCGACAATATTGATGAGCAGTGCGATGGCCTGCTCATCAACTCCGAGAACTTTCAGGCATTGGAACTGTTGCAGGAGAAGTATAGAGGACGCGTAAAATGTGTGTATATTGACCCGCCTTACAATACGGGAGATGATGATTTTGCATACAAGGATTGCTTAAAAGAAAGCAGTTGGTTGACTTTTATTGAAAATCGTCTTCAATCATCAAGAGCGTTCTATCAAGCAGGAGGTACATTTGCTGCAAGTATTGATATTAATGAGATTGACCATCTTACCGAATTGCTTGATAAAGAATTAGACCGAATAAATAGGAAGGCTAATATAACTGTTCGACGAGCGTCCTTGACAGGGGCCAAGGTTATAAATCCTGGGCCTGTAAATATTGGTGAGAATGTGATTCTTTACAACAATAATATCTCAAAATGGCAGCCGCAGAATGCATATAGAGCAAAGGGTTATGACAATCGTTATGGTACCATGATTGTTAACCCTCAAGATGATTATAGTAAATGGAAATTTAGTACTGTACTCGAAGAGTTTGCAAAATATAAGGGGATTCAGAAGTCCAAGTTAAAAAAAGTACTTGGCGATGCTTATGAGGAAGAACTTTTGCAATATGTAATTAAGAATGCAGAAAGGGTTATTCGATTGGCTGCTTTGGATGAGGATAGTATTGGTAGTAAGGCTATAGAGATAAAAAAAGAGTCTCAAAAGAATCCTACTCATATTTATTATTTGGAACGTACTGGGGCAAATGATTATTATGTTATAAATGGAAATGCTATTCTTTTTTATAAAGATCGTCTAAAATGGATGGGTGATGGTTTTGTTCCTGTGGAACAAATATCTGATATTTGGGATGATGTGTTGCCTAATGATCTTCACAATGAGGGTGGGGTACAACTGAGAAAAGGGAAGAAACCGGAAAAATTAGTAAATCGGATTTTTGAATGCACTACAAGTGAAGGCGATATTATACTTGACTATTTTGCTGGTTCTGCTACATCCGGAGCAGTGGCTTTAAAATCAAAACGTAAGTTTATAAATATTGAAGCTAATGAATATTTCGATGATATTCCGCTAAAACGATTGAAAAATACACTGCATGGTGATACTTCTGGTGTAACAAACCTTTATCAGTGGAAAGGAGGAGGTTTTTTCAAATATATGCGTTTGGAGCAGTACGAGGATACGCTCAATAACCTTACCATAGAGCCGACAAATATCAGCAAAGATAATGTCGACTTTTATGGCGGATACATGCTTGGCTATATGCTCGACATCGAGACTCGCGATTCGCTTTTCAATATGCAGTGGTTTAGAAATCCGTGGAATATGAAGCTGCGCATCATCCGGCAGAATGAAACACGTGAAGAGAATGTCGATGTAATCGAAACGTTCAACTACCTTATCGGTCTGAATGTAACGAGCATTCTCCATCCCAAGAAAGGGGTTTGCACGGTCGAGGGTGTGACCCGCCGCGGGGAACGCACACTGGTTATCTGGCGTGACTGCGACACGGTGGACAATGATGCGCTTAACGATTTCTTCCGTCGTATGAGCTATTCTACGCGCGACACGGAGTTCGACCGCATCTATGTGAATGGCGACAACAACCTGGAGAATCTGCGCACCGATGAAGAGCAATGGAAAGTGGTTCTCACTGAGCAGGAGTTTGCAAAACGCATGTTTGAGGATTGCTAAAACCGGAGAAGCACCATGCCAAGAAGACAAAGACAAACAAGACAACCACAGGTTGAAGGCAAGCTGAGCAATTCGCTTGTCCTTAATCGGTATCTACTCTCGCTGTTTGGTGCTTCCAGTTTGGAAGCGCTTAGCGAACATTTGAAAGACCCCGTTCTTGAAGGTTGGGACGAAAACAATGTGTCGTACTTTCACAAAGAGCTTGTGCAGCGGTTGTTTGCAACCAGCGAGCTGACCGAGGAGATGTTGTTGGCTTATGACGAGCATATTTTCCGTCACACCAAGGCAATCAGCGAGAAACGCGAAGCTCGGATCAGGTGGAAATATTTCCAGTATCTTAGTCTGTTATTCACGGAGATATATCTCGACAAATATTTCAGCGACAAGAAGAAGTTGCTTGCCGATATTAACACATATCTTCAATCTGGTTTCAATGCCGATCCGAAAACTTATCATGGCATGACGGATTTCACGGAAGCCGATCTTAACAAGGTGGCTTTCTGGTCGGCTACGGGTTCGGGTAAGACACTGCTCATGCATGTAAATGTATTGCAGTATTGCCATTATGCCGGGAAATATCGTCAGAAGCCTAATCGCATTATTCTGATTACGCCTAATGAGGGCTTGACAAACCAGCACCTTGAAGAGTTCCGGAAGAGCAATATCGGAGCAGATGTGTTCAACAAGAACACCGCCAGCGGGATGTTTGCGGGTCATGACATTGATGTTCTTGAAATTACCAAACTTGGAGACACCGATGGCGACAAGACGGTGGCAGTGGGCTTTTTTGAGGGCAACAACCTGGTGTTGGTAGATGAAGGGCATCGAGGTTCCGGCGGTGATGCATGGAAACAAAGACGCGACAAATTGTGTGAAACCGGATTCTCTTTTGAGTATAGTGCCACCTTCGGTCAGTCGATATCCGCGATCAGCAATGCTGCAAAACGTCTGGAGATGCTGCACGAGTATGGCAAGGCTACGCTTTTCGACTACAGCTATCGCTATTTTTATAATGATGGCTATGGTAAGGACTACCAGATTCTGAACATGAACAGCAATTGGGGCAGTTCGCTTAGCGACAACCAGCTCATCATGTACCTGACGGCTTGTATGCTCAACTTCTACGAGCAACAGCGTTTGTATCGTGACAATCGGGCTGATTTACGTTCATTCCTTTTGGAGAATCCTCTTGCCGTGTTTGTAGGTGGCTCGGTGACGGCTGATAAAAGTATCGGGTCACAGGAAGTCAGCGACATTGTCTTTATTCTGAAATTCTTTCAGCAGTTCATTGCCGATAAACAGGCTTCAATCGGCAATATAGATCATCTCTTGCATGGAAGTGATGGGCTTACTGACAAGTATGGGCATCCTGTCTTTGCACGTCAGTTTGCCTATTTGCGCAACCTGCCGGAACATGGGGCGGAAGACATATACAATGATATGCTGGGGCTGGTGTTCCATTGCTCGGTTGCAGGAGCACATTTGCACCTTGACAACTTGAAAGGTAAGGACGGCGAGATAGGTATGCGCATCGGCAATGGCGAATACTTCGGCATCATCAATGTTGGAGACAGTGGTACGTTGGCAAAGAAATGCGAGGAAGTCGGACTTAACGTAATGAGTAAGGAGTATACCGAAAAGTCGCTTTTTGCCAATATCAATAAGCCCGACAGTAGTCTGAATATTCTCATAGGTAGCAAGAAATTCACGGAAGGATGGTCGTCGTGGCGCGTTTCTACCATGGGCTTGCTCAACGTGGGTAAGTCGGAGGGGAGTCAGATTATCCAGTTATTTGGCCGAGGTGTACGTTTGAAAGGCTATAAATTCTCGCTGAAACGTTCCTCTGCCCTGGACGCTTCTCTTCAGCCAGAAAGTAAACCGCGTTTTATGTATAACCTTGAAACGCTCAATATTTTTGGTATTAAGGCCGATTATATGGAACAGTTCAAGCAGTTCCTCGAAGATGAAGGCCTGCCGACAAATGACTCTGATTGGGAGAAGTTTGATTTGCCTGTTTTGCCCGTTGCCAATCTCAGAGGAAAGCGGTTGAAATACCTGAAGATAAAAGAAGGCTGTGATTTCAAGAAGGATGAGAAGGTAATAATTAAAGCAGGTATGCTGAGTAATACTCCTATTACGCTTGATTATTATCCGAAAATACAAGCGATGCGCAGTGCGGGCCGCAAGAGTATTCTTGACGAGACAAATACCACTTTGCATAAAGCAATATTGACACCGGAGCATCTTGCATTCGTTGATTGGAACAGGATATACTTTGCCATAATAGACTACAAAAATGAACGTAGCTGGTATAATCTGTGTGTGTCTTCCGAAGATATCAAGGAAATAGCCTTGGATAGCAGCTGGTACACGCTGTTTATTCCCGAACCTCAGATGTCGTTTACGGATTTTGGCAGCCAGACGGCTATGTGGCATGATATTCTTGTCGCTCTGTTAAAAGGCTATGTGGAAAAGGTGTATAACAATGCGAAAAGCCGTTGGATGAGCCGAAATGTGGAGACTGCATACCTTGACAGCAGCCATCCTAATTTTGAAGAGGAATATCGTGTCCTTATACACAAGGAATTGTTCAAGAACGAGGATGAAGCTGGTTTCTGCAAGGCAATCAATAAACTGAAACAGGAATTGACGGCAGGTACCTTTTCGAAATCAATCAGGATTGCAAATTCGAACGATTTTGAAGCGTTGTGTATAGCCGGACACCTGTATCAGCCGTTACTGTATCTGAATGAATCGAGCTTTAAACACAAGGAAATCGGCAATCTCATTGAAGTGAGGCCTGTAGCGTTGAACAAAGGTGAACGTGATTTCGTGTGCGATATACAACGGTTCTTTGATAATAATCCTGCTTTTTTTGAAGGTAAATCATTGTATTTACTTCGCAACAAAAGTCGTAAAGGTATTGGATTCTTTGATGATAGTGGATTCTATCCTGATTTTATCGTATGGCTTGTCGTAGGCGAGCATCAGTATGTGTCGTTTATTGATCCTAAGGGTATTACATATTTGAATGGCTTCGCCAGCAGCAAAATTCAGTTGTATAAAGTTATCCGTGATGATATAGAGCCGGGATTGCACGATACAAGTATTACCTTGAATAGCTATATTATCTCAAACACGGAGATGAAAGATGTGAAGCATTGGGTTGATTTCCCGGAATTGGATTTGAGCAGCAAGCAGAAGAAGTTCAATGAACATCATGTCTATTTTCAAGGAGACCAAAGGGACTCATATATTAGACTGATATTGGAGAATATGATTTCCTCATCAGAGACCAATGTGTAAACGAATGCTGTTTTCAACATGTGTGTTTGGGAAAAACGGTCTTCAGAAATTTCAGATAGGCATTTGCATACAAGTTTGCACCGATAGTTCAGAGATAGAAAAATCCCCTTGTTGTAACTTATTTACAACAAGGGGATTATCTGATTTTTTGTATTTTAATTCGACGGTATAAAGTTGATTATCTGTTCGCCGTTGTCCGCAACATTGTCGATTGTGATTTTATCGTTTCTCAGTGATTGTGCCGACCACGTTGGCACCGTCAGAATATCTGAATCCTGTAAATGTGATGTATGGCCTTTCAGGACTTGTGGAAAAAGTTTGTAGTTCATAATCCAAGACCTGAAATTCGGAAATCTGATAGTCTACCATTGCTGTTTTTGAGAATATAGTGTGTTACTATGTGAGTACACCATGCTTTGCTTGTACTTTCAACAAGCTTCGGATAAAAGTTCTTGTGGTCGTTCTCCCACGTCCATGCCGCCAAGTCACCGATAATTGCGCCTAACATATTCAAAATAAATATAGGGCGACTAACAAAATGGAAACAATATATTTTATCAGCTGTCAATATTGAGTTTTTTCTATCCCAAACAATTCATACAGCCTTCCTGATGCAGATTCGGAAAGATATACTTCCGGCTGACCACTTTCTACCGGCTCTCCGCTCAGAAAATCAAGCTGTTCGTACGCTACAGTGACAGAACCTTTGACATTGGTAAAGACATAGAAACAACAGTCATCAACGGCATGAAGGAGTTCCTTTTCTTCTATAAAATAGGCTGCATCGTCATCGCCCACGGCAATACAGTACATTAGGTAGAGATCTGCTTCGTTCTTCCGCCTATGGATGAATACCACCTTGTCCCTTTTCTTCGGGAGATTACGTTCCCATGGCGGAAAACCACCCCAACGGAAATAGGTGCATCCTTGGTTGAACAACGAAGATGTGAAGTTGACAGATTCCTCGTCATCAAGTTCCATTGCTCTCAGCAGATGGTCTGTAATTTCCATTTCATCCTTGCTTACAATATAGATTTTCATGTGCAGTTTTCCGGCTCGGGGATTGTCGCCCTCAATCCGGCTGAGTTCACATTCAAAAGCCTCTGCCCATCCCATGTCCTGCATCATGGCAATGTGCGTGTTTTCAGTGCGTGGAACATACCCTAAGATATAATCGAAATCAAAATCTTCGGGATCGCCATCGTAATCGTCTGCCAATGCTACGGCAACGGCATTCCTGTCGTGCAGGTTGCCTTTCTCTCTGACCAAAGCAAGTTTCGCACCCTCATAAAGTTCGTCCCATACGTCTTCAAGATTGTGAAATGTAGTTCCTGCTATTTGACACTCTTTATACAGTACACGGATTTTCCGTCGGGGTATGAAAGGTGGTGCAGGTATACCCTCCAGTGGAAGTTCGGGTGCAATCACTTCGCCTTGAAGAATATGCATGTCTGTATTCTCCGGAGCATCGTCTCCGCTGTCCTGAACGGGGATTTTCACATTCAGGTCAATGTCCTTAACCCCTTTCTTATCCAATTGTTTCTGCAAGTCACGCAGTTCTGCATCGCATTTGGGGCAAGTGCCCGTACATTCACCCTTGTGGGTGCATTCTGTCGGGGTGTATTCCAGACTATACTGTTCTGCTATCTGTTTTCGGATTGCTTTCAGTTTTTCACATTTTTCTTTGCCTGATTCCATGTCCGTAGTGTTATGATGTTAGCGGTTTTCGGTTCTATATCTTGTCTTTACAATATCTATGAAGTTGAATCGTCGTACAATCTCTTTGATGTCGTGGCCTAAGTCGCTCCTGTCAGTAAATCCGGGTATCAGCGGTACTTTTATCGTCACCTTTTCCGGCGGTACATTCATTTGAAGAGAGGTCAGATGCTTCTGAACGCTGGATGTCTTTCCGGTATATCGCGCGTAAGCATGTGGTTCCATTGTCTTGATGTCTACAATCCAGTGGTCAACCACCTCACTCAGCTGTTTGATTACCTTGTCAGAGCAATGTAGACTGGTCTCTAAGGTAATCTTCCATTTACGACCGCATATCTTCCGGAACTCCGTTATGAAATCTGCATACATTGTAGGTTCTCCACCGCCAAAGCAGATGCCGCCGCCCGTGGTTTGGAAATAGAGATTATCAACCTTTACCAGTTCATGTAGTTTTTGAGGCGTAAGCAGCATTATGTTTTTTCGCGGAGTTGTTCCGTCAGCTTCATAGATGGGCTCGTGGCATTGCGGATTCAGGCAGTATTTACAATTCAGGGGACAGCCCATGAAAGCCACTAACGTGGTAATGCCCTTGCCGTCAGTCCTCATACGCAGCCTGCTGATGGCGAATACCGGTGCGTTTATTGTACTTCCGAAGTCTTGCATAGTTAATATATCACTAATTTATCCAAATCGTTTTTGATATGCTCAAAATCCTGAGTCAGATCCATGGTTCTGACCATCAAGATGTTTCCATCATTAGTTGTAAAATTGCCATAAGGTTGAATATCTGCTGCAGTCTTAGCATACAACAGCATACCATCTACCTTCCTAGTATGAGCCTTGTCTTCATTCATAACGTAAGTGTGTATTTGATAGATGTTAGAGGAGTGGAAGGTAGGCTTACCGAAATGCTCCTGAAGATTCCTGCTGTAATATTTAGTGTCAATGATAAGTGTTCGCTCATCAAGTGTCAGCGTAATGTCTGATTGCATGATAGGCAACATGCTTGACGAGCTTACACTATTGTCGCTAACATTCCATTTTATCTGCTTTGCAGAGGCTTTATATTTCGGATGATGCCTCTTGTAGTATTCCATTACAAAACGCTGGAATAGGAGGTTCATGTGCTCGGCTGAAAACTGTGGCATTTTGGCATCACCTTGTTCTGTAGATAATAGCTGGTTCTTCAATATGAAATAACATAAATTATGCAGCATCTGATAAGTTTTGGAGTTCCTGTCGTATCTTAATGAATCCCATCTTATGAATGATGGATTGATGGTGCCAACACAATCAAAGAAAAGCATCAGCTTCCTGAGGTTTCTTTTTCTCTCTATTTTAACATCAGATTTGCCTAAAATATATCTACAGTTGTTTTTAGAATTGCATTGTAGAGATTATCTGCTGTAAGTTCATCATATTCGCAGGCAAAGCATGTACGCTGACTGATTTTTTCTTTGATTGTTCCTTGTATGTCTAACTTACCTTTTAAGGTAGTCATGGTGTCCTCTATGATGACATACTCCTTATGCAATCCTTGTTTTAATAGATATGCTATGCCTTTGGAGATAATTTCGGCAAACAGGTCGTATATATTGTCGAAATTTTCTCCGGCTATATACTCATAATTGTTGTGCTTCAACTCCTTGAATGCGTAGGTGAGCATATAGTAATAGTATATGTTCTTTATGGGTATGTCGTATAGATACCGATTTTCTGTGGGATATAGATTGGTTAGCTACCCATACATATACCGATGACTACATGATCAGGGATTGCAGCGTCGAGATTGACGATAGCACCGTTCAGATTACGATAAAGGCGGATGTTACCGTCAAACAGCAATATGGATCAGATGGAGATATTCGTCGGGATGACGGCTACGAGTGTTATAAAACTATTCCCGTAGATTTTTGTTTTGAGAGTGAGACTGCCACTTTAGCTGCCCGTGATTTCAAGATGACACGTATGGAATATGACGATAGTATGTTGTAAATTATAATGACAGAAAACAACGACGGCCACCCATTAACAGGGTGGCCGTTTGTTGTCGTTAGCCCTTTCCCGCCACCGTGCGCCATCCCCGGCCAACGTCCGCCAGCGGGTGCGGAAAGGGCTGCACGGACATTAACTTCGCGTCGGGAGCCGCAAGTGCGGCTTGCCGGTACGATTATCCACTTATTCATATTCATAACAATTCAGACAATGGCAACACAACAGAGCGAGGCGCCTGCGGCGCCCGAATCCCAGGATGTTCTTCTGGCATTGAACAAGCAGAAC